>LNFM01001159.1_pt1 | contig 62506 bp, 52 predicted proteins | sample 596031 | NCBI WGS metagenome assembly LNFM01 (sample SAMN04254537, study PRJNA301005) | activated carbon metagenome | isolation source: dual media filters at the Ann Arbor, Michigan drinking water treatment plant | place: USA: Ann Arbor
CCCAAGACCATTCTGGATCCGTTCCCCAGCCAGGTCGGCCCGGGTGCGAAGTCGGTCTACTAGTCGATAGCAGGAGCGGTGTCAGGATGCGGCCAGGAATTCCCATCCAGGGGATTCCGGGCGTAACTCTCTGTAGGAGGATTCATTGAAGACGGAAACACGAGGCGTCATTTTGGTGGGTCATGGTGGCATTCCTAAGGGATGCCCACAAGAACTCGTCACGAAACTGAAACGGCTGGAAGGTCAACGGCGGGCGGCGAAGCTTCCGCCTACGGTGGAAGAACTTGAGCTGGATGCCAAAATCCGCCAGTGGCCCAGAACGGCAGAAACGGACCCCTACCAAGCCGGTCTCGAAACAGTCGCCGCACGCCTTCGCTCTCAACTCGACGGCGCGCTCTTTGCCGTGGCCTACAATGAGTTCTGCGCACCGACATTGGAGGAATCGGTCGAGGCGTTGATCAAGCAAGGGGCGACTCACATTACCGTGACGACGACGATGTTCACGCCAGGTGGGTCACATTCGGAAGTCGAGATTCCCGAAATCCTCGATCAGTTGCGGCCACAGTATCCCGATGTAGACCTCCGTTACGCCTGGCCCTTCGACCTTGAGTTGGTGGCAAACACACTGGTGGAGCAGGTGAAACGGTTTTCCGATGGCTAAGGCAGCGCAGGTAGATTTCGCATCTGATGGTATGACGGCTAGGCTCAATTGAGCGATGTTCCCTATTGACCAGTCTTTGTTTGACGAATATGCGACCCTGCTATCTCGAAATGATCCACTACCTAACCTGCTGCGCCTGTTTGTTTGGAGACTATGCCCGTGCAACATCTCACTCGTCTCGCATTGAACCTGGCTGAACAGGGACTGTTCCCAGATGTGGTGCTCCGATGGGGCATTCGGCAGTTGCTCACGCAGCGCCTCCGGGAGATCAGGTCCGGCGACGCTCGAACAGCAGCACTGCAAGAAAGGAGGTTTATCGACGAGATGCGCCGTGCGCCCATCGCGGTGGTGCCGGAGAAAGCCAATGATCAGCACTATGAGGTCCCGGTTGAATTCTTCCGGCAGGTCCTCGGGCCGCATCTGAAATACAGCAGCGCCTTCTGGCCCGCCGATGCAAAGACCCTAGACCAGGCAGAAGCCGCCGGCCTGCGTGAATCCGGATGCGGCTGGGGGTCCCTCACATTATGGATGGCTGAGCACTACCCCGACAGCCGTATCACGGCGGTCTCCAATTCTTGCTCGCAGCGGGCTTACATCGAGGCCCAAGCCAGAGAACGCGGCCTGCAGAACCAGATTCGGGTCATGACCTGCGACATGAATACGTTCGAGGTCGACTCAGGGCAATTCGATCGGGTGGTGTCGGTGGAAATGTTTGAGCACATGCGTAACTGGCCTGATCTCTTTGCGCGCGTTCGCCGATGGCTTAGACCGGGCGGCCAGTTCTTCATGCACGTGTTCGTGCATCGCGCTACTTCGTACCTGTTCGAAGACCGGGGGCCCGCCGACTGGATGAGTCGTCAGTTTTTCACGGGCGGGATGATGCCCAGCGATGGCCTGCCGCTGGCCTGTCAGGACCATCTTGCCTGCGTGGACCGCTGGCGGTGGGACGGCACGCACTATGAGAGGACGGCCAACGCCTGGTTGGCCAATATGGATGCTGCCCGCGAGACCCTGTGGCCTGTGATCGAGCGTGTCTACGGCAAGGCACAGGCGCGAGCCTGGTGGGGACGGTGGCGTCTCTTCTTCATGGCCTGTGCCGAGCTCTTCGGTTTTGAGGAGGGCCGTCAGTGGGGGATCAGTCATTATCTTTTCGAAAAACAGGTAACGAGTGCTTCATGAAGATGAGCACCACCATGATCGTCAGCAACTTTGTCCTGTTTCAGATTGGCTGGTTTGCGTGCGTGTTAAGCGCCGCAGCGCATCAACCCTGGTTCGGCATCCTTGTGACGACGGCGGTGGTGGTCACCCACGTGCTCCGCGCTCCCATCCCAACGGCGGAGCTCAAACTGGTCCTCATCTCACTCGGCTTAGGACTCGTCTTTGATAGCCTGGTGGTTTGGCAGGGCTGGCTTCAGTATTCCTCGGGAATGGTGTTCTCGAATATTGCACCCTATTGGATCGTGGCATTGTGGGGGCTCTTCGCAACCCTCTTGAATGTCTCATTGCGTTGGATGAGGGGCCGCTGGGTCCTCGCAATTGTCTTTGGAGCCGTCGGGGGCCCTGCCGCCTACTACGGCGGCCTCCGACTCGGGGCGCTGGAATTCGGCAATATGCCCGCAGGGCTGTTGGCTCTGGCCATCGGCTGGGCGGTGCTCACGCCGCTGCTGCTGGCGTTGTCTTCGCACTTTGACGGCTATGCCGGCCTGGTGGGAAAGAAGGCGTCATGAACGTATCGCTCTATCTCTTGGGGCTGGTTTCGACGCTGGGTCTGGCGACGCTGACTTGGGTGGTCAGCGTCCTCAAGCGCGACGTAAGCATTGTAGACGGCGCGTGGGCCTTCATGCTCCTCGCCGCCGCGACCGTATACGCCACCGGTGCGGAGCCCTACACCGGGCGGACCATGCTCATTTTGACGCTGGTCCTGCTGTGGGCCCTGCGCCTGTCGGCTCATATCATCCATCGCAACTGGGGTGAGCCTGAGGACCGGCGTTATCAAGACATCCGACTGAAATACGAACCAAATTTCACTTTCAAGAGTCTTGGAATCATCTTCTGGTTTCAGGCGGGACTGGCATGGATCATTTCCATACCCCTGTGGCCAGCTCTCACCGTAACGGTCGATGGAGGGGCATGGGATGTACTGGCGGTGACGGTATGGACCGTCGGCATGATCTTCGAAGGTGTCGGAGATTGGCAGCTGTCACGGTTCAAGGCCGATCCGGTGAACCACGGCAAGGCGATGGACTGCGGACTCTGGCGCTACACACGCCATCCCAACTACTTCGGCGAGTGCTTGATCTGGTGGGGCTTCTTCCTCTTTGCGCTGCCGGCCGGGGCCTGGTGGACGGTCGCGGGGCCCCTGCTGCTCACCTACATGCTCCTGAAATTCTCGGGCGTGACCTTGATGGAGCAGACCATCGTCGAGCGACGGCCTGCGTATCGAGAGTACATCGCAAGGACCAATGCCTTTATTCCCGGTCCGCCAAAACAAAGTATGCAGGCCTCCATTCCAGGAGACAGAGGTCATGCTTAGCGCGTGTTCCGTGACCAGCGGGTTTCGTATCGCGGTGGCCCTCCTTGGGTTCCTGACATGCCTTGGAAGCGCCTCCCAACAGGCTTGGAGTGCCAGCTCGCAGACCTATGACTTCAAGGTCTTCCTCGGCAAGGATGAAATCGGACGCCAGCGCTTCGACGTCTCTACGGAAGGCGAGCAGACCCAGGTCCGGGTAGACGCGCAGTTCACGGTCAAGTTCCTGTACATCACCGTCTACACCTATCGTCATAGCAACGTTGAAACGTGGAAGGGAGCATGCCTGCGCGAGATTCGCGCGGAGACAAATGATAACGGCGACTCCTTCTTCGTGAACGGCATCGTTCGGAACGGGCAGTTGCAGGTGCAGACGCAAGCCGGGAACTGGATCGGCGAGGGATGTATCAAGACCTTTGCCTACTGGAACCCTGAGTGGATTACGGGCGAGCGATTGCTGAATTCGCAGACCGGCGAACATCAGCCCGCGTCCATTCTTGCGGTGGGCGAAGAGACGATCCCCGTGCAGGGAGTCCCGACACGAACCACACATCGCCGCATCGTGACGGACCAGTTCACGATCGATCTCTGGTACACCTTAAACGGCCGCTGGGTCTCCCTTCACTCCACCACGAAGAAGGGCGATATCCTCCGGTATATGCTCCAGTGAGGACACCATGTCATCCATGATGCCATCATTCTTCATGCCCGCTCTCCTGCTTGCGCTCGCGGCCTGCAGCAGCCCACCACCTATTCGCACCGCGACGGCCGTGGACTTAGAGCGCTTCATGGGAGATTGGTATGTCATCGCCAATATTCCAACCTTTATCGAAACGACCGCCTACAACGCCATGGAGTCCTATCGCTTGGCCGAGGACGGGACCGTGGCCACGACCTTCAGCTTCCGTGACGGCGGCTTTGAGGGCGCACGCAAGACCTATCATCCGACCGGCTATATCATCGATACGCAATCGAATGCCGTCTGGGGGATGCAGTTCATCTGGCCGATCAAGGCCGACTATCGCATTGTCTTTGTTGACGAGTCGTACAGTCAGACTGTCATCGGACGAACCGCACGCGACTACGTGTGGCTGATGGCCCGGACACCTGAAATTTCTGATCCGGACTACCAGCGGTTTCTGACACTCATCGCCGGGGAGGGCTATGATGTTTCTAGAGTCCGCAAGGTTCCGCAACGGTGGAATCAACGACAGTGCTGCCCTGCAGGGCCATACGACTCCGATGTCACCGGAATGGACGGAGGAGTCACTGAGATAATATGAGAATCGCTGTCGTCGGCACAGGTATTTCGGGAATGGTCGCAGCGCATCTCCTACAGCGAGATCATGAGATCACCGTCTTCGAGGCTGGTGATCATATCGGCGGACATACCAATACGGTCGACGTCCCGGTGGAAGGCCGACGTTACGCCATAGACACCGGATTCATTGTGTTTAACGATTGGACCTACCCGAACTTCATGGCCTTGCTCCGGAAGTTGGGCGTGGAATCACAACCGAGCGACATGAGCTTCGGTGTGAAGTGCGAGCGAACCGGCCTCGAGTACAATGGGACGTCGCTGAATACCCTGTTCGCCCAGCGGCGTAACCTGCTTCGCCCTTCGTTCTACCGAATGATACGGGACATCCTGCGCTTCAATCGTGAGTCGTCTGAACTGCTGACTCTGCCGGAGCCAGGTCCTTCACTCGGCTCCTATCTGGAGACTCATCGATACTCAAGGGAGTTCAGCGAGCACTACATGGTTCCGATGGGAGCCGCGATTTGGTCAGCTAGTCACGAGAACATGTGGAAGTTTCCGGCCCGGTACCTCATCCAGTTTTTCAAGAACCATGGCATGCTTTCGGTGGATGAGCGGCCGACGTGGCGGGTCATAACGGGTGGCTCGCGGCGGTATGCTGAGAAACTCATCGCACCGTTCCGCCACCGGATTCATCTCAACTCCCCGGTCGAATCGATGGCACGCTTCCCAAGTTACGTGGAGATCCACGCGAAGATGCAAGGGTGTGACTACCGAGCCTTCCGGTTTGACCACGCGATCATCGCCACGCACAGCGATCAAGCCCTCTCAATTCTGGCCGACCCCTCACCGACGGAAAAGGAGGTGTTGGGCGCGATCCAGTATCAAGAGAATGAAGCGGTGTTGCACACTGACATGTCGTTGCTCCCCAAACGCAAACTGGCCTGGGCCGCATGGAATTACCATCTGCTCGGCGCCCAGCCGGATCGCGCGGTCCTGACCTACCACATGAACAAACTGCAGAGCCTGACCGCATCCTGCGAGTTTTGCGTGACCCTCAACCACGCGCACGCCATCAATCCCGCCACAATCCTGCGTCGCATCACGTATCATCATCCTGTGTACTCACCGGAAGCCGTTGCCGCACAGAAGCGCCACGGCGAGATCAACGGCGTCAATCGGACGTCCTATTGCGGTGCCTACTGGGGTTTTGGTTTTCACGAGGATGGAGTGAACAGTGCTCTGACCGTCTGCAAGCCCTTCGGGAAGGATCTCTCATCATGAAGAGCGCAATCTATGCTGGACACGTTCGGCACCGGCGGTTCAGCCCGGTTCCGCACGAGTTCACCTACCGGTTGTTCATGATGTATGTGGACCTGGAGGAACTCCCGACCGTTTTTGAGAATCGCTGGTTCTGGTCTGTTGATCGAACCAACCTCGCTTCGTTCAATCGCGTTGACCATGTTGGCGATCCAAGCCTTTCATTGGATGAATCCATCCGACAACTCGTGGCGGCAAGAACAGGCAGTCGACCAACTGGGCCGATCCGCCTCCTGACACACTTCCGCTATTTTGGGTATGTCTTCAATCCCGTCAGCTTCTATTTTTGCTATGACCGATCCGGTGATTCTGTTGACACCATCGTCGCGGAAATCACGAATACCCCATGGGGAGAGCGTCACTGTTACGTATTGGGAACTGCACACAATCGCGCCAGCGGCAGAAGGAAGCGCTACCGATTCGACAAAGTGTTCCACATCTCGCCCTTTATCGACATGGACGTGGCCTACGATTGGCGGTTCACCGAGCCGACATCGCAATTGGCCATCCATATGGATAATCTTCGCGACGGACGGCCTTTCTTCGATGCCACAATGAGACTGGAACGGCGAGAGCTATCCGGATCGTCTCTGGCACGCGTCCTTGCGCAGTATCCCTTGATGACGGCCAAGGTCATCGGTGCCATCCACTGGCAGGCATTGAAACTCTGGATCAAGGGTGTTCCCTTCCTTGCTCACCCTAAGAAACGAAAGGAGCCGTCGCCTGTGGCGACGCGTCAGACACCATCATGAATAACCAGACGATTGTTTCCGGTCTGACGCTCGACGATCGGCCCAGCAGGAGCCAGGTTCCTACGAAGATCGTACCTTGGTTCTACCGTCTGGCACGTCGCGCGGTTTTCTGTCACCTGTCAAAGCTCGAGCTCGGCACAGTGAGGATCGTCGAAGGAGATGAGAGTTTCCAGTTTGGCCAAACCACAACCAGCTGTCGTTTGGAGGCCACCGTAACGATCCATGACCCCTGCGTCTATGCGGATATCACGCTGGGTGGCACAGTGGGAGCAGGAGACGCCTACCGCCGTGGTTTGTGGCGCTGTGACGATCTGACGACGTTGGTCAGAATATCCGTCCTCAATCGTGCGCTCTTAGATGGTATGGATGGAGGCTTCGCGCTGCTGTCCCAGCCCCTGCGAAAGGCGGTTCATTGGCTAAACCGTAACACGAAGTCCGGCAGCCAAAAGAACATTGCAGCCCACTATGATCTGGGAAATGAGTTCTTTCGTCTCATGCTTGATGAGTCGATGATGTATTCTTGCGCCTACTTTGAGCGAACAGATGCGACGTTGGCGGAAGCCTCACGTGCAAAGAACGATCGTATCTGCCAAAAGCTACAGTTGGTTGCCAGCGACCATCTCCTTGAGATTGGCTCCGGTTGGGGTGGCTTTGCCATCCATGCCGCGTCTCATTATGGTTGCCGTGTGACGACCACGACGATCTCGCAACGACAGTATGACCTGGCGCTGCAACGAGTTCGAGATGCTGGCTTGAGCGACTACGTCACGGTGCTACTCACGGATTATCGGGATTTGCCGAAACTTGGTCTGCAATTCGACAAGCTCGTCTCGATCGAAATGATCGAGGCCGTCGGACATCAGTATTACAATGCATTTTTTGAGATCTGCAGTCGCATGTTGACGTCTCACGGGCTGGCCTTAATCCAGGGCATCACGATTGACGAGCAGTTCTACGAGCGGGCAAAGCGGTCCGTGGACTTTATCCAGCGCTTCATGTTCCCCGGCAGCTGCATCCCGTCCGTGAGTGCTTTAACGCGAGCATCGTCGAAAGTTGGAGATCTGGGCCTGATTCACCTTGAAGATATCGGAGTACATTATGCTCCCACGCTGCGGGCCTGGGGGAGGAACCTTGTCACGAATCTTCCGGAGATCAAGAGGCTGGGGTATCAACCTGAATTCCTTCGCCTGTGGGAGTTCTATCTGTCCTACTGTGAAGGCGGCTTCCTTGAGAGAACAATCAGCACCGTGCACATGCTCTTTTGCAAACCGGACTGGCGGCCTCAATCTACAGGATGCTGATGCATTGCCGTGGCCCTCTCTGCTCGTAGAGAGCTTCGTCGTGCTAGCGTTCCTTTGCCGTGAAAAGACCTGTTATGAGCCGGCCCTAGAGCGTAGAATGCTCGCGAACATCGGCCACTCCACAAGGAGGGATAAAAGTGACAGTTCGTGAGCAACTGGTGAAAGCGTTCCATGACACTCAGTCGTTTAAATGGGATCGTGACAAGGGTTTCAAGCTCGCATCCGGAGAGATCAGCCCCTTCTATGTCGATTGTCGCGCGCTCATGGCACATCCGGAAGCGCGTCGTCTGGTCGCCCAACTGGCCTATGAAGCGCTCACTGACATTGAATTCGATTGTCTGGGCGGTCTCGAACTCGGAGCTATCCCGATCGCTATGACTATTTCAGATTTTGCCTGCGCTGCTTCGCATCAACGCCTCTGGCGGACATTTGTGGTGCGCAAGCAACCCAAAGACCATGGGCTAGGGAAATTGATCGAAGGCAGTATTCGTCCCGGCGATCGAGCCCTTATCGTGGATGATGTACTCACAAGCGGTGGGTCCTTGTTAAAAGCAGTGGCGGTCGCTCGGGAAGCTGGGCTTAGGGTGGATCATGCATTGGTGATTGTGGACCGTCAAGAGCAGGATGGGAGGGCAAGTGTGGAAAGAGAAAAAATTCAGCTGATCAGCCTTTTAACCATTCAGGACCTCATGGGTAGATGACGAAGCGCTAGCAGTCTGCTGAAAAACTCGGATTCTGCTTCGCGCACCGTTGCACGATGACAGAAAGACCTCTGGCACTCTACATCTCAGAATGCTCAAAAAGGCCGTCCAGCAAGGCCGCAGCGAGCGAAGGGGCGAGGCGTACGCTTCGGTACGTTGAGCCTCTGAGTGATGCGAGAACACTGCTGGAGGCCTTTTTCAGCATTCTGCTAGTGCCACCCGCATAGATTGTGCATTTCGCATCCATTCATTTACATTCGAACTGAATCCCCCAGCGCCGCTCCTCTACGAGTTCTTGTGCCCCATCAAGCGGACTCACGACTCGAGTACGCCCCTTGGCTTCTCCCTCGCGAACGATGCTGTAGGAACTACCGCCGCATTTCTCTTTCATGAGGTCAAGCGCCTCCTTACGGAAGGACGAGAGGATTGGCCCCTGTCCCTCTTTAAATGGATAGATGACAACTCCGCCCGTGTCGTGTTGCTGAATGATCTTTGCACCATCGGCACAGCCTCCAACAACTAGGCACGCCACTGCCAGAATGGTTGTCAGCCAAGATGTGATCATTACCTGGGACTGGCCCCAATCACGGTAGGCAAGGGGATATGACTGCCAGTGCTTCCCCCGAACAAACTCTTCCAGGAAGCATGTTCAGGTACCAGGAAGTCTTTTTCCCACAATGATCCTAAAATTCGGACGTCTGAGGACGACCCACCATCCATTGCCATCGCTTGACGCACAGTGGAAAATGCATCTTTGAAACACTGAGCAATGTCGTATAAGCGAACGGCTCCAAGACTCTTCAACAGAAGAATGTGTCCGGCTTCCGTTTCAGCGACAATCGTCTGATACGCATGTTTCCCACCCTCGCGGACACGGATCTTACCGGTCAGATCCAGCAGCATTAACGCCTGCGCTGCTTCACGGTAGCCCGGTTGTTCTTCGTCGAAACGCTCTGCGGTCAGATCAAGAATCCGCGCCTTCTTCAACCCCAAGGCGAACGGTTCTGCGACAAACAATCCCTGCCATGAGTTGTGGCGCCGGCTTCCCAACGGGCGCCCGTCCTTATAGAGAAGTCCGAGATACGCGAAGTTTTCCCGGAACAACCCGGCATTGAATAGCACATGATGGCCCGTTCGTTTCTGCCATTCGTCGATCCTGGGCGGCTCTGGAAGCGCTTCTTGGGCGTAATGATGAACGGAGAACTTTGTACGTTCCGGATCCATATCGACAACCAGCATGGTCGGCACGGTAGGACACACATCGCCTGGCTTCCACACCGACACCATGAGACCTTCAGATAGGCGTTCCCACGAAATATCTTGGGCTGGACACAAGCTAGGCAGTAGAACGACGCTCAGGAAGAAGATGCGCGCAGCAAGCTTGGTTTCTTTACACCACCAGGGTCTGCTCATGACGGCCCCTACGGACATCAAGTTGGAGCGAGCAGGCAGGTCACAACAGTTCATAGTTCAGGAGCGAGTGACGCTCCGTGACTGTTCACCTGCCTCCGGTTGGTGATCGCCCCTTGTCTGCGTTGTCAGCTTCGTATCCAACAACTCACGTACGGAACTTGCCAATGCTTCCGGTGTAAACGGCTTCTGCAGAAAGGCACTCGCCGGGTCGCCGGCCCCGATACCGACGTCATCCGTATACCCAGATATGAAGAGAAGCTTCAATTCCGGTTTAATCACGCGAAGATGCCTCGCCAGTTCAGTCCCACTCATCCCCGGCATCACGATATCCGTAAGCAATAGTTTGAGCTTCCCAATATGCGGCGTGGCCACCAGACAAGCCTCTATACCGTTTCTTGCTTCGACGATGCGATAGCCGAGCTTCCGAAGCTCATCCCGGATCAGCACACGAACCTCCTCCTCATCCTCAACAAGGAGAATAGTTTCATCGCCCTCGAGTGACTGCACCTGTACGTTCTCGTCTGCTGGTACTTCAATCTCGCTGATCGCACGCGGGAGGTAGACATCAAAACGCGTCCCCTCTCCTATCTCGCTGATCACATCTAATCCTCCGCCACTCTCGGTCACGATACCCAACACGGTCGATAGCCCAAGTCCGGTTCCTTTTCCTTCCTCCTTGGTCGTAAAAAATGGCTTGAAGATCTGCGCCTGTACCTCCGGAGACATTCCGCAGCCTGTGTCGGACACCGATATCTTCACATACTCTCCTTGCACGATCGGATTGACCTGATACTTTGGCGCGTGGTCGAGCTCGACCGATGTAGTCTCAATCATCAGCTTGCCGCCGGTCGGCATCGCATCTCGTGCGTTGACGACCAGATTCATCAGAATCTGCTCGACAAAAACAGGGTCAGCCTTGATTTGGAGGTCGTCTACACTCAGCCTCAACGTCAGTTGAATATCCGCTCCTATCAACCGTCGAAGCATGCTCTCACAGTTACTGAGGATGGCGTTCAAGCTCAGAACTTTCGATCCGGAAAGTTGTTTTCTGCTGAAGGTGAGCAACTGCCGGATGAGCACCCTCGCGCGCTCACCCGCCTTCTGCACTTCTTCCACCCTATTCCTCAGCGGGTCATCCAGACCCATTTCACTGAGCAGCACCTGACTCTGTCCCATGATAACCATCAGTAAGTTATTGAAATCGTGTGCCAGACCTCCCGCCAAACGGCCGACGGCCTCGAGTTTCTGGAGCTGCCGAAGTTGCATTTCGCTCTGTCGCAGCCCATCCTCTGCTTGCTTTCGTGCCACTCGTGCTTCTCGCTCACGCAGGACACGGCGCACCGATGGGACCAGTCGACCTAACCCTTCTTTGGAAATGCAATCCGTCGCACCACGATGCATGTGCTCGATACACCGCGTCTCAGTATCTGCTGTCGAGATAAAAATAAACGGTACGTCAGGAGCTGCCTGCTGAGCCACCGCCAGAGCGCCTCCCTCATCAAACCCATGAAGGGAGAACGCAGCCAAGATGAGGTCCACCTGGCCATCGTTCAGAGCGGATGTAAAGGCGCGGTGAGTTTCTACCCGTCGCATCGCACACGACAGCCCTCCCTCGACCAACAGGGCCTCGATACGATCGCCATCCTGTGGGTTCGCCTCTAGATACAAGACTCTCAGCGCAGTCGTCATGGCAAGGTCAGTGGGTGGAACGGCAATTTTCAGGAGGGGGTTCATTGATGACACCCCAGAATGTTCCTAGCTCTTTGACCGCGGACAAGAACTTGTGAAACTCCACGGGTTTGACGACGTAGGCGTTGGCCCCCAAGGCATAGCTCTCCGACAGGTCACGTTCTTCTCGCGACGATGTGAGCATCACAACAGGAATCGGACGAAGATTGACGTCCGCCTTGATGGTACGCAAGACCTCCAGGCCGTTCACTTTTGGCATTTTGAGGTCAAGGAACACAACAGCTGGATTCCCTTTCAGCCGTGACTTGAATTGTCCGCGACAATACAAGTAGTCCAACACTTCAGCGCCGTCATGGCACAGCACGACTTTGTCGGAGACATGCTCTGCCTCCATGGCAGCCAAGGCCAGCTCGGCATCTCTCGGGTTATCCTCGGCGAGTAGAATCGGTTTGGCCGCAGTCATGACTCACGCCTCCCTGTTGGAAGCAGGACGTAGAACGTCGCTCCCTTGTCCGGCACACCTTCGGCCCAGGTCCGTCCCCCATGGCGATGAACAATCCGACGAACGTTGGCGAGCCCAATACCGGTTCCTTCAAACTCATCGACTCGGTGCAGTCTCTGAAATACTCCAAACAATTTAGGGGCGTACTGCATGTCAAATCCCACGCCATTGTCGCGGACAAAAAGAACGATCTCGGTCGAGCTGGGGTGCTCCACACCGATCTCAATCGTCGCGATCGGCCTGGTGCTCGTAAACTTCACGGCGTTTGCGATCAAGTTCATAAAGACCTGTCGGAGCATGGCCGGATCGCCCTGTACGTCAGGCAGTGCCGCGATTGTCCATGATATTTCTCGTCCTTGCAAGTCCAAGCGGAGATCGGAGAGGATGTTCTTGATCAGCTGATCCAGATTAACGGCGGTATGAAGCATTTCTTGCCGACCCATGCGAGAGAACACCAACAGGTCATCGATCAGCTGTCCCATCTGTTTGGCAGAATCGGAGATCGTCTGCAAATACCGGGCAGCCTTGTCATTCAGTGAATGCTCGACGGATTTCCGCAAGAGCGCGGCATAGCCGTCAATATGTCGCAGCGGAGCTCGGAGGTCGTGGGAAACGGAATAGCTGAACGCTTCCAGCTCTTTGTTTGCAGCCTCCAAGAGCTCTCCTCGCCGTTGGAGTTCCCCGGCTACGCGTCGCCGCTCCGTGACGTCATGACGAATGAGATAGTAGACCCATGCCAGCAGAACCAACTGCAGCAATGCACCAATGCCGAGGAGTACGATGGTCGTTTTGGTCCCGGCGGATGATTCCACGACACGCCGACTTACTGCCTGTCGCTCATGCACATCCATTTCCGCAATAATTTTGTGAATGACCCCAAGCTCACGTTTTCCGGCCCCTTCAAAGGCTATTTTCTTGACGGCTCGGAAGCCGCCCTCCTGAAACTGCGCTATAGCTTTTGATTCAGCATTCAGTTGCCGGTCCATCATCCGATCGAGAAGTCCGGCCCGTTGTTGCTGCTCCGGTGATTCACGGATCAAGTCATTAAGATACGTGGTGAATGTCGGCTTCTGCTTCACAACCTGATTGTACGCTTCCAGATACGACGCCTCTCCAGTCACCAGATAACGACGGTGTGTATCTTCTGCTTCACTCATCGCCACATCGATATTGTTCAGAAGCTGGATGAGCTCCTGACTGCGGCCATCCAATCCCCTGTTCGCAAGTAGGATCTTCATATTGCCATAGGATACGGCACTCACGATAAGAATCCCCACGAACACCAGGCTAAAACCAGCTAACACCCGTTGCTCAATGGTCAGTCGGTAAAACCACACGACTGTACTACGGTACAAACTGGATGAACCGGCAGGAACGGAGGATGAAGGCGCGGGTTCCTCAGTCGCTAAGGAAGGAGCCTGTGAATGATGGTTGGAGGCTGATTCCATCGATCAGGGTGACTTGCATCACGAGACTTCGGCGATCGTACGGAAGCCATAGTGAAAGCGTCTTTCACTGGTAATTGTAGCAGAACTCTTGTAGGGCGGAAGCGAAAACTACCCACCCAGCGAAGCGCCAGGAGGAATGACCGTCACCGAAGGACCGACAAAATTGGCGAACATGAGAGTCGCGGAGACGACCCAGTCGGTGAAGGGTTGCGGGTAAATGCCGATCACCAACGTTCCGGCTAACCCGATATAGATCACCGTCCTCATCGGACCGGAAATCGCGATCGGAGAGGGATCGATCGGCTCATTGATATACATCTGTTTCACGACGATGAGGTAATAGTACATGGAGATCACGATGTTGATCAGACCGACCGCGATCAAGGTATAGAGACCTTCTTTGATGGCAGCCACAAAAATATAGAGCTTGCCGATAAACCCGGCCAGAGGTGGGACTCCGGCCAGCGACAGGAGAAACAGCAACATAGCAAACGCCAAAAACGGCGACCGTCTGCTGAGGCCCCGGTAATCGGAGATTTCATCGGTTCCAATCGCTTGGCTGACCGCAATCACGACCGCAAAGGCCCCGATATTCGCAAACAAGTATGCGAGAAGATAAAACAAAATGGCATCGTTTCCCATTTTGGTGCCTGCTGCAAGGCCGATTAATACATTCCCTACTTGGGCGATACCCGAATACGCCAGCAGTCGCTTAATGTTGCGTTGCGCAATTGCCACAATATTGGCATAGGTCATCGAGAGGATGGACACAGCCACTAAGAGAACTACCCATAACGGCTTAAATGTTCCCAAGGCGACCAGGAAAATGCGGAGCAAGATCGCAAACGCTGCGGCCTTTGGAGCAATCGACAAAAATGTTGTTACAGGAGTCGGAGCTCCATGGTAGGTATCGGGAATCCACGAGTGGAATGGAACGGCACCGACCTTAAATCCCAGGGCAGCAAAGATCAGCAGAAACCCAATGATTAAGCCTGGCGTTGGCTGAGCGGATGCCATGTCCGAGAACACGAGCTTACCGGTTTCACCGTAGACAAGACTGATCCCGTAGGCAAGTAAGCCGGCGGCAAGGACGCCCAGGATAAAAAACTTGAGCCCTCCTTCATTTGAAGCCAAATCATCACGTAGATACGAGACCAGAACGTAGAACCCAAGTGTTGCAAACTCCAGGCTGACGAAGACGGACAGCAGATCATTGGCGGACACCATGAACATCATGCCCAGTGCCGACATGACGACGAGGCAATAATATTCCCCCCGAAAAAGTGTGAAGCGATTGACGTACTCGATCGACGCCAGGATGACGAGTATCGTGGCTCCGAGGATAACGACTTTGAAAAAGATCGCCATGCGATCCAGCACGAACATGTTGCCGAAGAGCGTGCCGGAAACATGATTCATGTCAAACCACGCCAAACAGCAAAGCGTGACGACGAGACCTGCGACACTGAGATAGGCCAGTCGCTCTTTAGGTACACGCGGAAAGGAAAAATCAACGATGAGGACTACACAAAGCCAGCCGGTTAAAAAGATCTCCGGCAATAACAGTAGAAGATCGGAGAAGGCCAAATTCAGCGAGAACGTCATTCGCCTTCTCCTCGCGAGACCTGAGACGAGAGCGATAGGACCTTGTTGGCAACGACCGGAACAGTGGAAGGCGTTCCTGGGATTATGGACTCACTCCGCACCCCCGACCCTTCATGAGTTTGGGCGACGGGAACCACGCGCGTAATCCTCGCCACTAGCGGATCGACTCCGGACCGAACGACATCATACAAATGCATCGGGAAAATTCCGAACCCAATACTGATCGAGATCATGATCAACAAAGGGAGGCGATCGACCGCCGAGATCGCATCGTGCGCATGGCTGTACTTTTGGTTCATCGGACCGTAGAAAAGCCCTCGCATCATTTTGAACAGGTAGGCCAAGGTCAACACAATCCCTAGCATGGCCACGATGACTTGGAGAGGGTACTTATCCCAGCTTCCGACAATGATCATGATTTCTGCAATAAAGTTGACCGTGCCCGGCATCCCAATTGATGCCATACAGCCTACGACAAAACACACCGAGATGAACGGCATCTTGTTGGACAGACCACCTAACGACGGGATATCCCTCGTATGCGTTTGGTCATAGACCCAGCCGGCCATCGCGAAGAGCATGCCGGTCGCCATCGCATGGGCAAACATATAGATCACGGCCCCGCTCAAACTGATGTAATTCAATGCGGCCATGCCTAAGAATACATAGCCCATGTGACTGGAACTGGAATAGCCGATTACGTATTTGGTGTCTTTGGCGTAAAACGCAACGAAGCCGCCATACACAATGCTGAACATGCACAGGACCGCGGCGATCGGCATCAATTCTCTGGTCGTTTCAGGGAGAATTTCGAAGGCCACCCGAATAATGGAAAAGTGTCCGAGCTTCATCAAGACACCCGCATGAAGCATGCTGGTTGCGGCCGGCGCAGCCGCATGGCCCACCGGAGACCACGAGTGCAACGGCCATAGTGGAGCGATCGACGCAAAACCGAAGAACACCAACACCCAGATGATCTTGTCCAAGGTCGTACCAAGCACCGGGATATTCATGAGATTAGCCTGTTCACGGAGCACCAGAATGTCGAAGGTGTTCAGGCCAGAGTATTTGTAGATGAGTAGGATGCCCATCAGCGCGGCAACGGCAAACGCCGACAAGAAGAGTACCAGTTTCATCGCCGCATACTCTTTGCTGTTCGATCCAAAGTTGAGGATAAACCCGACTGAGTCCCGCAGCTTCAGACCTTCAGAATCGGTCATCTCCAAATACTTCTTCGTGTGGCTGCCCCACATCCCCAACAACAAATACATCGGAATGACCGACATCTCGTAAAAGAAATAGAGGAAAAATAGGTCGAGGGACATGAACACACCGATCGTGGCCGCAGCCAAGATCAGGAGCCAGATGTAAAACTCCTTCGCACGATCCTTGATATGCCATGACACGAAAATTCCGGCAAACAACAAAATCGATGAGGCGAGGACGAGAGGTGTGCCGATCCCGTCCACACCAAGGTGCAGTGAAATACCGAGCTGTTTCGACCATTCATATTTCTGGACGAACTGGAACCCACCTTTCACCGGATCATACGCATAAAAGAGATAGATGGACGCAAGCAGCGACACAAACGCTGCACTCGCTGCGACGCTTCGAACAAGCAGAGGTTGACGATTAGAAATAAAAATCAACGCCAGGGCGCCCGCGAACGGCGCAAAGAGGATATAGAGCAGTGCGTATTCTCCCATCTCGTGACCTAATACCCTCTTCCAGTTCGGTTGTCTTGTAGTGACACCTTCGTCTCCTGTTGGACTCGATCAACAAGTGCTTGGATTGATCCATTCATGATTCGCAGGAACGGTGACGGATACAGCCCGATCCAAAGAATCATGACGGACAGTGACACCGCAATGATCTTCTCGCGTGGTTGCAGGTCGCTCATGGTCCCCTTCACCGCAGCACCCAACGGACCGAACATCGATCGCTCGTAGTACCACAGAAAATATGCGGCCCCGAAAATCACCCCCAGAACAGCGACGGCACCGAACCACCATTTGGCCTTGAACGCCCCTAACAAAATAAGAAACTCGCCGACAAAGCCGTTGGTGCCCGGAAGTCCGATCGACGCGAGCCCGATGATGAGAAAGAAGGTCGCCAACAGAGGTACTTGCTTCGCCATCCCGCCGAACGCCGACAACTCTGTCGTCTGCTGCCGAGAGTAGAGAAACCCCGCGATAAAGAAGAGCCCCGCCGTGCTGAAACCAAGATTGATCATCGTGAGCAAGCTGCCTTGCAGACCTTGATAATTCAAGGCAAACAACCCTACGACAACAAAGCCAAGATGACTGACGCTACTGTAGGCCAGTAAGCGTCGAAAATCGGCTTGAACCAAGGCCATCCACGCGCCATAGAGAATCGCGCAGAGCCCGAGCACGACCACAACCATGACAACCGTCTCGCTTTTCGACGCATCTGGGAGCAGCGGAATGCTGAAGCGCATGAAGCCAAACGTGCCCAGTTTCAAACCCGCCAAGACCACAGCCATTCCAATCGGCCCCTCCAACAGCGCATCGGGCAGCCATGTATGAAAGGGAAACACTGGCGCTTTGAATGCAAAACCCAGGAACATCAGCCAAAAGATGACGAGTTGCTGAGAGACCGGAATCGGCACCCTCAGGAGATCAAGCAGATCAAACGAATAAGTCTGGTCCGTGTGATGCAGCACCGCCCACTGATGATAGTTGATATCCAGTAACGCGATGCCTACTAGCATGAAGACACTGCCCAAGAGCGTATATAGGACGAACTTCAGCGCGGCATAGTGACGCTCGGCCCCTCCTCCCCACAGTTTAATCAGGAAGTAGCTGGGAATCAGCATGAGCTCCCAGAACACGAAGAACAGAATCAAATCCAACGACACGAAAACGCCCATCGTCGTCGTCTCGAGGGCTAACAGGCACATCATGTACAGTTTGACTTGATGTCGGATTGTATCCCACGAGTACACCACCACCAGAACCGTCAGAAAAGCCGTGAGCCCCACGAACAATACGCTGATTCCATCGACGGCCAGGTGATAGCTGATGCCTAAGGCCGGAATCCATGGAACACGTTCTGTAAACTGCATGGCGGCCGATTCCGGGACGAAACGCAACAGGACAAACACAGAGAGTGCAAGCTCAACCAGCGCAATCGTGAGAGCTGAGGTCCTGACCATGTCTTCTTCCTCGAACAGCCAAAGCACAGCCGCTCCGACAACTGGGAGGAAGAGAATACAGGACAGAATCGGGAATCCGGCTGTGAGTTCTTCGAGCATGAAAGACCGTCTAATCCGGTTGCAGCCTACATCTGAGCAAATAGTTGAACAATAAGAACTAACAGAAACAGTCCCGCAACGATGACGGCGGCATAATGATGGACCATTCCACTCTGCAGCTTCCGCCCTTCGCGAGCCGCGAGGTGATTGCCATAACCGATCACGTTGAGCCCGGCATACACGATGTGCTTCTCAATCCATGTGGAGCCAGAGGCACCCCAATCTGTCAGCCGTCCCACCCCGCGCACAATACCGTCTATGACGGTACGATCGAACCAGTCAAGCAGTGCACCCAGACGCTTGAGCGGCTCGACAAAAAGAAGGTCGTAGAGTTCATCCACGTAGTACTTGTTCAGTAAGACCCGATAAGCCCCTGAAAATCTCTCCGCCCATCCTTCCGCAGTCATCGGACTCACGGCATACAGGAAATGTGCGAGTCCCCATCCGAGCAACGCAATGACGATCGCGATGCTCATCAGCAGAATCACCATGCCGGCACCAGCCTCATGCTCAGCCCCACCCCCGACGACCGGTCCCAAAAATCCATGCAGCCAGCCATGCTCTGGTGGAAACCCTAAAATTAATCCCCCCACGATCGAGAGAAAGGCAAGGACCAGCAAGGGAGCAACCATGACCATCGGAGATTCGTGCACATGCTCGGCCGTATGAGTATCCATCCGAGACGCACCATAAAACGTCAGATAGGTCAGACGGAACATATAAAAAGATGTCATCAGGGCTCCGACGGCCGCCATGCCATACAGGAGATAGTGATGATGGGTGAAGGCATGGGCCATAATTTCGTCTTTGCTCCAGAATCCCGCTAGGGGAGGAAGCCCGGCGATCGCAATGGTGCCAATCAGAAACAGACGATGGGTCCATGGAATTCGGTTGCTCAGCCCCCCCATCTTCCGGATATCCTGTTCCCCCGATAATGCATGGATCACCGACCCTGCCGACAAGAACAACAACGCCTTGAAGAACGCATGGGTCATGACATGAAACACCGAGGCCGTATAGGCACCGATCCCGCAACCTAAGAACATGTATCCGAGCTGGCTGACGGTCGAATAGGCTAAAACGCGCTTGATGTCCGTCTGGACGAGTCCGATGGTTGCCGCAAACAACGCGGTGCCTCCCCCGACGAATGCGACCATCGACATCGCGAAGGGTGAGAGATCGAAGATGGCGTGATTACGCACGATCATGTAGACACCGGCCGTCACCATCGTCGCCGCATGGATCAACGCGCTCACCGGCGTCGGGCCTTCCATTGCATCCGGCAGCCATGTGTGCAGGGGAAGCTGCGCAGACTTCCCAATCGCACCAACGAGGAGACAGAGGGCAATGGCGGTGGCCATCTCCGGAGACAGTTGCCCAACCTGGGCAAAGACCTTTGTGTAGTCGAGGGTCTTAAAATTGACAAAGACAAGAAAGATGGCCACAAGAAATCCCGCGTCGCCGATCCGGTTGACCACGAACGCCTTGGATGCTGCTTTGGCGGCGGAAACCTTGTCATAGTAATAACCGATTAAGAGATACGAACAGAGCCCGACACCCTCCCAACCGATAAAAAGCACCACATAGTTATTCCCCATGACCAGAAGTAGCATGGAGACCATAAATAAATTCATGTAGGTGAAGAAGCGCGTGAATCCGGCTTCTCCGTGCATATAGCCGACGGAATACACGTGAATGAGAAACCCCACACCGGTGACAACCAGCAACCAGGCACAGGTCAAGGGATCCACCAGGTAGGCTAAATTGATCGCGAGATCACCCCCGAAGATCCACTGATAGACAATGACTTCGTGGGAAACCCCTGTCCGCATGACGTCGGTGAAGACGCCAACCGTACAGAGAAAGGAGAGACCGACCGACCCCCACGCCAATCGATGGGCCAGGTCGTGAGAGTAGCGGGATCCCAGCAGTCCGTTCACCAGAACCGCGAGCAGCGGAAACACAGGAATCAATTTAATGAAGAGGTCAGTCAAGTCGGACACAGTACCGTGCCATTCCGAGGATGTTCACCTAGCCAACCATGCTCACGGAGCCGGATCCTAAAACGTACGCTTGGAAGTACGTTGAGGGCTACGAGCTACCGACTGTGCTGTGGAGGTGATTATCCACATCCTGCTACCACTTTAATAGGTTCATTTCATCCACATTCGTGGAAATCTTGCCTCTGAACACGACGATGATGATGGCCAACCCGACGGCCGCTTCGCCCGCCGCAATCGCAATGATGAACAGGGCTACAAGTTGCCCTGCCATTGATTCCAAGTAATGTGAAAAGGCGACCAAATTGATATTGGCCGCATTCATCATAATTTCAACCGACAGCAACACAATGATGAAATTCCGTCTGACAAGCACACCCATGAGCCCTATGATGAAAAGAACGGCGCTGACGGCGGTATAGGCTGACAGCGGGATCATGATCGCTCTCTCTCCGCATCGAGCTGTTTCGGCGTCTTGGCTAGGACAATCGCACCGATGACAGCTCCAAGCAGAAATATGCCGACGATCTCAAACTGCAAGAGATGGTCGCTAAACATCGTGATACCCACGGCGTAGGTATCCCCGTCTTGCAGCACGGCAGCGGCCGACGTATTCCCCTTCGTCCCGTCAAATGGAGACCGCAGGAGGTGGTACAAAACGTAGCCGGCCCCCAAGACAGCAGGCCCCAGAACATACAACGCCGATTGGTGGAAATACCGTTCATCCGTTTTGAGATTCATCAACATCAACACAAAGAGATACAGCACCAGAATAGCGCCGACGTAGACGATGACTTGCACGGCCCACAGAAACTCCGCGTTCAGCAGGATGAACAGGCCGGAGACGTGCATCAGCAACACAAGCAAGGAGAGCGCACAGTGAACCGGGTGCCGTAAGGTCACCGTCAAAACACCGGCCGCAATACTGACCAATGCGAAATACGTGAAAAACACTCCGACCATGGGTTCAGCTCAACTCAGATGTTTGGGAGGCGGTTGGGTCGACTTCTGTACCGACTGCGGGAAATAGTAGCGGTACTCCCGACTCTGTTCGACATCTTTCTCTTGGTTGTGCGCATACAAATATTTCTTTCCATCATCAAGGTGGCGTTCGCCAATGTCGTACAACCGCTTTTTGTCGAACAGCAGACTACGTTTGTCGTGGGTTGAATACTCGTACATTTTGGTCATGGCCAGCGCATTGACTGGACAGGCCTCAACACAATAGCCGCAGAAAACGCATTTCGTGATATCGATATAGAATTCGCTGGCGTAGCGCTGAAGTGGACGGGTCGTATCCTCCGCACTAATCACTTTGATGCAATGCGAGGGGCAGGCAACCTCGCACAGATCGCAGCCGACACACCGCTCGTGCCCATCGTCGTATCGAAGCAAGCCAAGGGCACCGCGATGCGCATCTGGAATCGTGCGTTGTTCCCGTGGATACTGAAACGTCATCGGTCGATGAAGCATGTGCCGAAACGTGACTTTCATCGCATCCCAAATCTCATAGAAGAGCGCGGCCTGAAGGATTTTCTTGGTCAGGGCTGCAACACTCATCGTGGACTCCTCGTCACGAACGGGCGACCGATAGACATCCGCTATACCTGTTCAACACTCACCCAGATCTGCTTGAAAGACGGGACACCAGTCGTGGCATCAACCGACACCGTCATCAAATCCTTGACTGGCGGTTCATTAAAATGCTCCGGAAAAAAGCACGTGCCAGGCGCAATGGACTGGTCAGGCTGCACACCAAGCTGAAGGGAGCCCCGATCCGAAATCAGACGCACCTTCACCCCATCGTGCAGTCCCAGACGTTCCATATCTTGTATATTCATCCGCAGCTTCCCGGTGTTCGGAGCGATCGTGATAAGCCCAGACGCTTGCGTCGACATCTTTCCCGAATGCATCAGCACCTGACCCATCAACAGCGCAAAAGGCCGTGTGAGTTCCCCTGATAAAGGTGTAGGGTGATAACGAGCCTTGACCTCCGCCGCATAGCCGGTAGACAAATATTGGTCAGGAACAGGCGTGACGGTTCGTGGTTGACCGAGATTATAGTATCCGGGCAGCAGCTTCATAATCTCGGCTTGAATATCGTTGGCCGATTGGTATTCCCATTGACACCCCATGGCGTTTGCAAGGGCGGTCATGATGTGCCAGTCCGGCAGGCTTTCTCCAAGCGGATCCATCGCCTGACGAACGCGAAGCACACGACCTTCAAGGTTCGTAAAGGTCCCGTCCTTTTCCGCGTAGGTACAGGCTGGGAGCACGAAATGAGCCATCTTCGCCGTGTCAGTTAAGAAAGGATCTTGCACCACCAGCAGTTCGAGCCGATCGAGAGCAGCTCGCACCTCCATTGAAGCCGGCAAGGTCGCAAGCGGATTTTCCCCTAGCACGTACAAAGCTTTGATCTGGCCGCTCTTGCACCGCTTCAATATTTCAATGAGGTGGGCACTCGATCCGGGCGGAGGAAGCGGTGCCTCCCATGCTTTGGCAAACCGGTCCCGCGCTGCGGGATCGTCAAACCGAGCTTGCCCAGGGAAGAACTCGGGAGCCACGCCCATATCAACGGCGCCTTGTTCGTTCGGCTCCTCGGTCACCGTGTTCACACCGCAACCTGGTTGACCAAGCTTACCGGTGATCCAGGCGAGATCCATCAGTTTTAAGACGTTCTGATAGCCGTTGGCCCGCCTGACGATCCCTTCCGCGCACAGGATGATCGACCTCGGCGATTCGGCAAAGATAGCCGCAATTTCGCGGAAGGCTTCTAGGGGAACGCCGGTCTGAGCTGCGATCCGCTCCAACGAAACATCCGCCACCGAACTCTTAAGCGCTTCAAACGCCTGGGGATGTTTCCCAACCGCCTCTTCATCAACCAAGTCCTGATCGATGGTCGCCTTGACCAATCCATCGATCACGGCTCCTTCCGTCCCAGGCTTGATCAAAAATGGGTGCGACGCCAACTTCGACATATTCGTAATAGCGCTGTCGAGCGTCACCACTTGAGCCTTGTAGACCCGTATGGCTTCTTTGATTCGCACAGCAGTCAACGGGTTCGTCTCGGTAATATTGGAGCCGATCAAAATGATGGCTTTCGCTTTCGTCAGATCTTCCCAATCATTTGGCGTTCTCCCCAGTCCGACAGCATGTTTGGAAGCGAGCACAAAGTTCATATGGCCGTAGCGGGCGCTGCTATCAAGCTGGTTGGTACCAAAAGCCGTGCGCATGAGCTTCTGAAACAGATACAGCTCTTCATTCGTACAGCGGGCCGTCACGAGGCCAGCGATGGCATCGGCACCGTATTGGCGTTTGATTTCGGTAAACCGGTCTACGAGCAGATGCATCGTTTCCAGCCAAGGTTTCTGCACCAACTGACCGCCTTCGCGGACCAGGGGCTGTGTAAGCCGGCTCTTACTATCCAGATTTTCGAACCCAAACCGTCCACGTACGCAGAGCCCACCGTGCCCCTTGGCAGTTTCCGATCGGTCTCCCCACTTGTTCTTCCAAGATAATGGAGAGGTGACGCGGACCACCTCTTCATCTTTCGTTTCCAGATGGAGCTGGCAACCGTCTCCGCAGTAATTGCAGGTCGTCGTCGTCGTCTTCATCTGCCACGGTTTATACAGATACTTGGAAAACTTGTTCGTGATGGCGCCAACCGGACAGACCGCTAAACAATCTCCGCAGAATTCGCAATTGAGGGCGAGGTCACCCTTGGCCACAACCTGGTTGAATCCACCCTTCTTCATGAACTGCAAGGCATCGATCATCAGCACATCCTTGCAAACATTGATGCATTCCGCACAGGCAATGCAGCGATTCATATTGAAGTCGAGGACGGGACTGCGCGTATCCTCCGGAATGAATTTCTGCTTGGCGCTGGCCAGATTCGTCACGCCATGCTGGAAGGCCATATCTTGAAGTTCACAATGGCCATCCGCATCGCACACCGGACAGTCGAGAGGATGCACGGACAGGTGTTTCTCGACGGCTTTCTTTCGGGCAAGAAAGAGATCCTCTCCTTCTGTACGGATCACCATTCCCGCCGCTGCCTTCGCAGTACAGGACCGCACGGGAGCTTTCTTCCCCTCTTGCATCACCAGACACATACCGCACGAGCCGAAGGGATCGAATGTGTAGTGGTAGCACATGGCCGGGATAATCTTCCCCGTCATCGAGATAACGTCATACAACGACACCCCGTCCTGCGCCGTGACGGATTTTCCATCGATGCTCAATTCGATCGTTGCCGCTTCAATGTCTGGATTAGTAGCCGGTTTCAAACCCATGGTTCTTCTCCGTGAAAGGACACACGTGGACCGTAAAACGAACCCCCGATTTTACCTTTCACTGTTCACATCTCGTGTTTCCATTTATCTGTCGCACTCGCCCATCACAATATCGTAGGACCCGAAGATGGTACAGGCATCCGAGATCATATAGCCTCTGGCCATATGATCGAACGCGCCCATGTGGATAAAGGAAGGGGCACGAATCTTCAGTCGGTAGGGCTTCCCGCCCCCCGTACTGACGATGTAAAAGCCCAGTTCCCCCTTATGCGCCTCTGTGCCGCAGTAGATTTCTCCTGGCGGAGCATCGAACCCCTGCGAGAAGAGCTTGAACTGTTGGATCATCGACTCGAGGTTTGTAAAAACCCGTTCTTTCGGCGGGAGCGTCACGCTGGGAACATCCGCCATGACGGGCCCCTCCTGCATCTGATCCAGACATTGTCGAATGATCTTGACGCTCTCATAGAGCTCCATCACCCGAATCCAATATCGATCGTACGTGTCGCCGTTTTTTCCAACCGGCACACTGAACTCGCACTTTGGATAGGCACTATAGGGCTCGTACTTGCGAAGGTCATAGTCCACTCCGGATCCGCGCAGAACCGGCCCGCTCAGCCCAAAATTAACGGCATCTTCAGCCGAGATGACGGCAACCCCTTTGGTGCGCCCGAGCCAAATGCGGTTTTTCTCAAGAAATACCTGATATTCATCGATCTTCGGTGGAAAATAATCCAGGAACTGTTTGAGCTTGTCGATCAACGAGGGCGTCAAGTCCCGCTCAACCCCACCGATTCGATACCAGCTGGTTGTGAGACGGGCTCCGCATAGTTCGTTAAACCAATCGAGTAGAATTTCCCGATCTCGAAAACAATAAAAAAAGACGGTCATAGCCCCGATGTCAAGCGCTTGGGCACCCAGCCAAAACTGATGCCCGATGATGCGCTGGACTTCCGCAACGATTGTCCGGAGGTATTCCGCCCGCTCTGGAACCTGTAAATTCAAGAGTTTCTCGACGGCTCTGCAGTAGGCAAAGTTGTTATACATCGCACAGACATAGTCGAGCCGATCTGTATGGGGGATGAACTGATGATACGTGCCGTCTTCAGCAAGCTTTTCGACTCCTCGATGGAGGTACCCCATCACCGGCGTGGATTTCACCAGCCGCTCCCCTTCCAATTCCAGAATCACCTTGAGAACACCGTGCGTACTGGGGTGCTGAGGACCCAAGTTGAGCAGAAGTTCCTCCGTTCGCAAAGTCGGCAGCGACTCGCTTTCCGGATGCTCTGGGTCGATCTTATAAACAGTGGTTCTTTGATCTTCGAATGCCATGCTGGTGGAGTATCCTATCGTGGAACTTCATCCAGAAAATCAAACGTGTCTCGCCAGCCTTTGCCGCGAAGTGGAAAATCCTTACGCAAAGGGTAGCCCTCGGTATAGTCATCCGGCATTAAAATTCTGCGGAGATCGGGATGGTTTCGAAACCGGATACCCATCATGTCGAAGACTTCACGTTCCATGAAATCGGCACCTTTCCAAAGATCCGTCAGGGAATCAACGACACAATCGGATTCAGGCACCCTCGTCTTCAGCCGAATGCGATGCCGCTTCCGAATCGAGTAGAACTCCCACACGACTTCGAATCGCTCTTCGTCATCGGGCCAATCCACGGAGCTCACATGGACGATATAATCAAAATCCATCCCGGGATCGTTACGCAGAAACTGTGCAACTTCATGAAGCACATTTCGCGAGACAGTCACCGCCGCATCGCCTCGCCACTCAGCCAAGCCGGTGACTCCGACTGAAAACGTCTGCTGAATTCGCTGGAGCAGTGGATGCATAACGATGCGTCAAACCTTCAGACTAGCCTTGACCTGGTCCGGTTGAGTCACAAACACACGTTTTTGCATAATGCGCTCTTGTAGCTTCAGGATGCCGTCCAAGAGGGCCTCGGGAGTCGGAGGGCAACCGGGCACATAAATGTCCACAGGAACAAATCGGTCGACTCCCTGAACGACACTGTAACTGTCATAGATGTTTCCTGAGGTGGCACAGGAACCCATCGCAATCACGTATTTGGGCTCCGGCATCTGGTCATAAATCTTTCGAATCACCGGCGCCATGCGTCGGCACACGGTTCCGGCAACGATCATCAAATCCGACTGCCGCGGCGAACCGCGAAACACTCCTGCTCCAAACCGATCCATGTCGTACCGCGAGGACACGGCGGCAATCATCTCAATGGCGCAGCAGGCGAGTCCGAAGGTCATTGGCCAAAGAGAACCCTTCCTCGCCCAGTTCACGGCTTTTTCAAGAGACCCCGTGATGACGTCCGGAGCCCCGTCTTTTTCATGCCGTCCTAGTTGGATCAGTCCCATTCAATCCTCAATCCCACTCCAGTGCGCCTTTTCGCCAGGCATACACGTAGGCCACGATGAACAGCCCGATAAAAATCATCATTTCAATCAACCCAATCACCCCGATCTTGGTGAAGACGACGGCCCATGGGTAGAGGAAGATCACTTCAATGTCGAAAATAACGAACAACATCGCAAAAATGTAATATCTGACAGGGAACGGCATACGGGCGTCGGAAAATGGCTCGGCCCCACATTCATAGGTTGATAATTTTTCTGGCTCCGGGTACCTAGGCTGCACAAAATGACTGACGAGCAAGGTCACCACCCCAAAGGCCAAGGCGACAAAGATAAAGAGAAAGATCGGGAAAAATTTCGTCAGATATTCAAGAAGAGCTTCGGTTCCAGTCATTTAGTTTTCTCTCACAAGGCATTGACCTGGAAAGGGTATTATAGATCTGACGTGTGAAATCTTAGTGTGCCGGTCTCGGGGATAGCAAGCGAACAAAGGACCTAATTCAGGCAGACCCGAAAGCCCTAGGGAAGGCGCTCTGGCGGCGGAGAGTAGGTTGAGCGATTACATTCTTGTTGCAACTCACCATCAGACACCAAGTGCGGAATCTCGTTCGCCTTGCTCATCACCCCCACAAGAAGATAGTCCAGCCTGGGAACTCTCCCATTCAGATTCCAGAGGAGAAAACGCTTTGACCGTTCGTCGCCGATGGATTTGTGTATCGATTCGCTCCTTCTGGCGGAACCCTCTGGAGAGACGCTGACCCTCTTTTTCACTACCATTCATCGGTCAGTCACCATGCCCCGTTCAGATAAAGGATGACAAGGACTCACGTTAGCACTAGAAAGAACGGCCCGTCAAACTCCTAACCAATCCAGCTCAAATTCTTGACAATACAGCAGCTTTTGCTATGGTTTTCAAAGCAACACTAGCCTCAAGAGGAATCCACCTATGAAAACCTTCGCCCCTCTCGTCTTAGTCCTGTGTTCAGGAATCGGCGTCTCGCTTGATGACGCGTTAGCACAGGCACCAGAGATTGACTCCGTTCGGTTTTCAGAGGCCGCGCTCGCCTATTCTAATGGTGCTATCCAGAAAACATCTCCGATCGACGGAACCGTAAACTTGATAACTGGCGATAATCAGTCAGTGGGCAATCGCATGCTGCTTGGCAAGCGCGATTCACTCTATCTCAAGCTCAATAACCCCACTGATGTAGCAGTTGGTGATCTTTTCACCGTCTACCGACGGATTCGTAAAGTGTTTCACCCCACGACGAAGGAATATCTCGGATTTGTCGTGAATCGTTCAGCGATCGTGAAGGTGACCGAAGCCGACCACGCTCTCACGACCGTGGAGGCTGTGCACAGCTATGGACCAATTTCCCCCGGGGATCCCGTCATGCGTTTTGTGGCACCGGCGCCAGACATCGAAGGAAACCCTCCGTCGAACATCTCCGACCTCGAAGGTATGATTGTTGAGCTCCAGGCCGACCGGACAATGACCCTGGTTTCACAGTCAAATGTTGTGTATGTGGATCGAGGCAGAGAGGACGGACTAAAGACCGGCGATCTCCTCGATATTCACCGTCATAGTGCCGGACTTCCTCCACGAAAGATCGGCCAACTCAAGGTGCTGTCGGTGGAATCTCGCACGGCAACTGCCCTTATCCGTAAGGCCAACACCCGCGTCTTCAAAGGAGACCGATTCAAGCTCGTTGGAAACGCTGCACCCCCTACTCAACCGGTAGGCGTAATCCCGGAATCGCCCACAACTCAGGCCAGTCAAACGGTTCCGGCTGATCTGGTAGCCAGCAAGCTGAAAATACAGGATGCATCAGGACAAAGTCGACTCAACCTTGGGGACATCGCGAAGTTCCTGCACTACGACTCAGGGGATGCGGCGATTAAGCCTGATAGTTATAAAGTGCTCGATCAGTTGATTGATTACCTGCACAGCAGCGGCGACATGAGGATGATCCGAGTCGAAGGCCATGCAGATAACATGGAGATCGGTCCTTCACTCAAGTCGCGGTATCCAAGCAATTTGGAATTGTCCAAAGTGCGCGCAAACGGAGTCCTCCGGTATCTCCTTGAAAAGGGCGGTATCGAACCAGAACGGATCAGTGCGGTGGCTTTGGGTGACACCAAACCAACTGCTACGAATATGGTGGAAGAAGGCCGCATGAGGAATCGCCGTGTAGAGATTCTTCTGTATACTCCAGATGGGGAAACTCCGGCACCTAAACCTGAGGTTCAGACTCAAGTGCAAAAGCCGGAAGGAAGGCTTTCCACTGTGAGTGCTCGTGACGACAATGACCAGCCCCTTCCCTCTACTGCTTCCGCTATGACTGATTCCCCCGGCCGAGGGGCCATGACTGTCGACAACTCTCCACAGACTCCAACAAAGGATAGGGCAAATCCTTCCAATGACCCTGATGAGAGTGGCTCAACATCGCCCGACACAAACAAGAAAGGCATTCCTCCTCAGCCGCCAACCGCCGGAACCCAAACGGAATAGCATAGGACCTAGAGGGGAATACGTCAGGATTGGATTCGCCCCTCAGGAGCCTTGTCAAACATCTTCCTACCCAAGAACGCCGGTCTGCCGGTGTCCTTCACATTTCCACACTGCTAGAATGCGGCATGGTTTCCGATGGGATCTCGACCCTTCCGCATCGAATGCAGACACTCTATGCAGACGTTATCGTGCCACGTCACATTGCGAAGGCCTTCACCTATCTCGTCCCTCCCACCTTAGCTCAGACCCTAGCAATAGGGCACCGCGTCCTTGTCCCATTTGGACGAATGGTGCTCGAAGGAGTCGTTATCTCGCTGAGTCACCACGTTGCAACCGAGATACAATCCGCTTCCCTTAGAGAGATCCGCTCTCTAGCTCACGACGGGCAAGCTTCTACACTGTCTCCGGCGCTGTTCGAACTCTCTCGCAAGATCGCAGAATATTACGTTGCACCCTGGGGCCAGTGCCTTCGGCTCATATTGCCCTCGATAGCAAGGCGAAAAACCTCCCCCGCGCGATACGTTGCCACTCCGCAGGGTTGCGCGGCCCTGGAAGCCGGCCTTTGTCCAGACGATCTGAAGCCGATTCTGGACCGAATTGCCCGACGAACTCTAGGAATCCTGGCCTCCACACTTCAAGCAACTCGACAGGGAAACACTGTGCGGGGGATCGACTCCCTCCTCAACAAGTCGTGGATAGCGCTCATACCTTCGAGCAACGCCAACATCGAGTTCCAAAAGCCGCGCAGGACAGTCACCGTGGGCGAAGATGATGGTCAAATGCCAAGGGATGGTATTCTGCCCACTGACACGCTTCCGAAGATCGACTCCTCATGGAAAGCGCATATCGCTCACTGCCTCCAAAGCGATCACATGAAAAAGCTCGTGCTCCACGCCCCATGGGAACACCGGCTCAGCCGGCTTGCCGACGCCATTCATCAAGCCCACTCAATGAAGCGATCCACTCTAGTTCTCACCGGCGAGATCGCGAGAGCATCCTGGTTGACACAACAGCTCTCAAGACTCACAGACCACCAGATTACCCTCGCACACCCATCTTCACAATCCGCTCGATGGCCACAGAGCCAGGGGCAGACTCCCTCGGTAATCGTAGGAACCCGTTCGGCCATATTTTCGCCGCTCCAATCGATCGGGCTAATCTGGGTGGAGGGAGAAGAGCACCCTGCCCTGAAAGAACCTCAAGAGCCTCGCTATCATGCCCGAGAGGTGGCTAGCTTGAGAGCAGCGAGTGAGCGCGCGCTCGTTGTGCTGGCATCCGCTCATCCATCCCTTGAATCGAGGTTCGATACTGAAGCTGAGATCCATCACGTGCCACAAGACGTGGCTCTTCAACCTACGATTGAGCTCGTTGACCTCCGCAACGAGTCAGCACGGACCCTCTTGAGCCACAGGCTCATCCGAGCAATGCACGACGCCCTACAGAACCGTGTCAAGATCCTGCTCTTTCTTAACAGGAAAGGGTACGCCGGGACCTTGGTCTGTCGAGACTGTGGCTGGGTCCCTCGTTGCGAATCCTGTATCGTACCGCTGACCTATTATCGTGAAGCCGGCAGGCTGACTTGCCGCTACTGTGGTAAGACAGATCAGTTGCCCGATCTCTGTCCTTCCTGCCGTACTCCCCATATAAGTCCTGTTGGTGGTGGCACCGAGCGTGTTGAAACCGAAGTTCGTCGTGTATTCCCACAGGCCAACGTCGCCCGGCTTGATGGTGATACACTCCGGCATTCAGCGTCCGCTCACGCTCTGTGGGAAAGTACCAGGTCGGGTGTGTGGGATGTTCTCATCGGGACCCAAGTGCTGTTTAGTCGAGAGCCATTGCCCCGCTACGGCTTGGTGGGGATCCTCCAGGCAGATTCCGGGTTGCACGTCACAGACTTTCGAGCGGCCGAGCGGACCTATCACCTACTAGTTGATGCTGCCAATCTGGCATGTCCGGCTTCCGCAGGAGGTCGAGTCATCGTACAGACGCGCCTTCCTACACATCATGCTGTACAGGCCTTGATCTCAGGAGATCCCAATCAATTTTACAATGAAGAATTCACGGCACGCCGGCTTCTTCATTATCCTCCCATCTGTCACTTGGCTGATCTTACGGTAACCGGGCAAGACCTGAGAATCGTCGAAGAGGCCGCCACGCGATGGGGTGCAGACCTAGAACAGAACGCACATGATCAGAAGCCGCTGATTGTTTTAGGACCCGTCCCCGCGACACGCAGGCCTTCCAAAGGCCGTCAGCAGTATCGTCTCTTGGTAAAGGGAACGGATCGCACTGCTCTCAGCCGACGGATCCATGATTCCGTCCAGAAAATGGAGGGAGAGTACCGCAAGGGGCGAATCAAATTCGTCGTCGATATCGACCCGATCGAGAATTGATAAGGCTAACGGCTTTTCTTCTTTTTATTCGCCTGGGAAGCCGTCATCGTTGCAACCTGCGACTCGGTTCCAGCCGAATCCAGCTTACGTGCTCGTTTGAACAGGCCGTAGGAAAATGAAATCCAGAACACAGATGCGAAGAGACCCAGCACGACGGCTGAGAGGATCGTTCCCATCTCAGATTCGGGAAGTGAGTCAGCCTGGCCTCTGAGTTGAATCATCAACACCACGGGCCAGGCAAAGCTTTCTAGACCGAGCAACAAGGTAGACCAAGCCCATAGTCCCGTGATCGTCTCTGCCATGATCCATAAAAACAGCCCTACGCTCAGGGCCCATCCAACCACGAGAGCTGGTGCGACAGTCCCTCCCCAGATAAGCCAGAACCCGACGGCGGTCACGAGAGTCCCCAGAGACAGATTGAGCAATATCATGATGGGCAAGATCCAGGCATGGCGGGCAAAGTCTGACGGGACCCTGTCGTGATGTCAATGTGAAGTGCGTTGCGCGTACCCGGCAAGTTCCCTAGACAGTCAGTTCGGCAGCAACTGCATCGAGGAGGACATTCAGCTCGAATGGCTTGTGAAGCGTCCGCCTGGCCCCAAACATCTTTGCGACATCCAATAAATCGAGGACGCCGATCGTATCACTTGCCCCTGTCATCGCAATCACACGCGTATCGGGAAACTCCCGACGAAGCGTCATGATGGCTTCGAGCCCATCTTGATCCGGCATGAGAAGATCCATGATGACAAGATCCGGCGATTTAGCCCGATACCGCTCCACTCCTTCTTTTCCGTCGCAGGCCTCTTCAACCTCGTAGCCAGCCTGCTCCAAGGTTTCTCGGATGAGCTGACGAACTTGGTCCTGATCATCAACCACGAGGACTGACGGCATCCGACACCTCAATCGATATTCTTGATGGTTCTGGGCCGGAGTTGGCCGGCGCACCCGTAGCTTCCGGAGACTGGTCCAAGGCCCGACGGATGGCATACGCCAGCTCATGCAACGTGAGCGGTTTGAGGAGGCATTCCGTCATGCCCTGTGAACAAACGTCGTCCAGACCAGGTACACCATGTGACCCGCTGCAGAGAAGGACGGAGAGATCCGGTCGAAATCTCCGACATTCCCGCACTAGGCGATCCCCGCTCATACCAGGCATCGTCCGATCAGTGATCAGCAAGTCGAACCGGTTGGGCTCAACTTGAAAGACCTCCAAGGCTTCTACGGCTGTTCTACAGACTACTGGCTGGTAGCCGAGAGCTGTCAGCACCTCCCTTCCAAAACGGGCCACGGCGTCTTCGTCATCGACGAATAAGATACATTCATGTCCACGAGGAAGGGGATCATCCTGTTGAGCCGTTGATGGGGCACAAGGCTGGAGAACAGGGAGGTAGGCTGATACGGTCGCGCCAGCTCCAATTTGGCTCTCAACCGCCAAGGTACCGCCATGCGCCGAGACGATGCTGTAAACGACCGCGAGTCCCACACCCTGTTCCTCGCTGACAGCCTTGGACGTCGCAAACGAGTCGACCAATCGGCTGATGCTCTGAGGGTCTAAGCCCTCGCCTGTATTCCGAACACTCAAGCAGACATACCTCCCAGCAGGGAGTCGACCGGAGGGCATCATTTGATCCGTGACAAACTCCCTGTTCTGAAGCTGAACATCGAGGACTCCTCCCCTCTTCTGCATCGCTCGGACAGCGTGATCGACCAGATGGAAAATCATTTCATGCATCTGCATGGCATTGGCCGAAATAGGGTTGGTCGCATGTGGAATCTGCGTTCTGAGTTCAATCCACAAGGGGATCGTCGGACGAAGGAACCTGAGGGATTCTTTCGCCAAGGAGTGGAGTAACAATGGACATCGCCCGTGGTCGTTCTGCCCACCGAAGGCCAGCAACTGCTGGATCAGCTCACGAGATTTTTGGGCCGCCGCCACCACTTGCCCGACATGGCGATGCGACTTCGTCTCAGCCGGAATCAACGGAAGCGCCAACTCGCTGAAGCCGAGCACGGCCGTGAGACCATTATTCAACTCGTGAGCGATACCACCGGCAAACGCGCCGATCGCCTCCATCCGTGCTGACTCACGCCAACGGGCCTGAACGTTTTTACGATCGGTCACATCGACAACCGTCCCGAGCGTACGGACCGGTTGCCTCGAGGAACCATCGCCATCAAACGACGTCAGAGAACGAAGACTGATGTGCCGCATGGTGCCGTCTGGTCTGATGAGACGGTACTCGACCTCATATAGGCCATTGCCTGTCGCAGCACAGGCTCGTTGTACCGCTGAGACCACCCGGTCCCGATCATCGGGATGAACGAGTTCAAGGTAACGCTGCCAGGAAGCTGGCTCATCGGTACCGACGCCGTAGATGTCCCGTAGGATCGGTGACCAAGAGAAAAAATCTGTCCGGTGGTCATGTTCAAAGAACCCAACCTGCCCGACCTGCACGGCAAGATCTAGTCGCGTCTCGATATCCCGGCGCGCTTGTTCGGCTAGCCAACGCGCGGCGATATCTTCGTCCTGAGTCTTATCAGGCACTTCTGTAATCTGCCCAATTTGTGATACTTGACTCATCGTCCAAACAACCGACGTCACCCGACCCAGGCGGTCTTTCACCGGTGACAATGAAACATCACTCAAAAATGAGGTGCCGCTCTTGCGGTAATGACAGATCCGTACACGACATGCCCATCCATCCTGGAGAGCCATCGCGAGCTTTTCCATTGAGGCCCGATCTGTATCCGGCCCGGTCAAGATCGATGTCGTTTGACCGATCACTTCCTGCTCGGCATAGCCGGTTAGTACTAGGAAAGCCGGATTGACATCGACGATGGGATGATGGGACGCCCTCGCATCCGTCACGAGCACACCACAATTCGTCGCCGCGATGACGGTTGAATTCAGGACGTTCTCTTGGCGCTGTCGAATCAGCATCCAGAGAACACAGCTGAGAGACAGGAGCAACCCTAGGAAGAGACCAGCAACCATGCGGGACAACCTCCCCGTGTGTGCACGCGGAGTAGTTATGTATGCTAATAATTTGATGCTACACTACACGAAGCGCGAGTAGAATGCCCAGGGATGAAGGATAGCTGCAAAACTAACTTTTTGCACCTAAAAGCAGTAGATCCGAATGTTGGTCACTCATCCTTGCCGTTTCACAAAAAAGGCGGCCGCTTGCGCACGCCGAGTGATGCGAAGCTTTTGAAAGACGTTGGCCAAGTAGTTCTTGACGGTCTTATCGCTGAGCCCGAGCGCGACGGCAATTTCCTTGTTGGTCTTTCCCTCGGCAACCAAAGCAACGACCCGTTCTTCCTGAGAGGACAGTTGGTCCGTACCAGAGGTCGCTGGCAGATCGTGAAGCCCTCTCAGCCACCGCAGAGCCCGTTCAGTCACATGAGAGTCTAAGATCGATTGACCTTTCGCCACCGAGCGGATGGCTTCGAGCAAGGCGGGTGAATCGATTTCTTTAAGGACATAGCCATGAGCGCCGGCGAGTACTGCGGCGAGCACGGAGTCGTCGTCGGCATAGGACGTCAGGAAAATGACCCGTGTCCCCGGCAGGGCTCCGAGAATCTCCCGACAGGCGTCGATACCGGACCCGTCCGGTAGTCGGACATCCATCAAGATCACGTCGGGCTTCAACCTCTGCGCTTGCTGGACTGCCTCCGCCATGGTGCCCGCTTCCCCTATAACCGCGACACCCTGGGTTTGGCCGAGCACCGTCCTCAGTCCCACGCGAATCACCTCATGATCATCGACGAGCAATATTCGAATAGCTTGAGTTTTAGTTGTGAGCATATTGAGTATCCTTTGGAAGATCGAGTGAGATCCTCGTCCCCTTGTCAGGTTTCGACTGGATGGCAAACAGGCCGCGGACTTTTTGAGCCCGTGCCGCCATGTTGACTAATCCATGGCCAACCCCCTGAGCTGAACGGGCATTAAACCCGATGCCGTCATCCGTCACGGCCAGCCGATCAGAGCGGATGAGATCCCGAAGCGAAACGGTGATCTGTTTGGCACGGCTATGGCGCAACGCATTACTCACCCCCTCCCGTACGATGTTGATGATATGGAGTGCCTGTTCGGTGGAAAGCCGCCGTGCGGCCTCGTCGTCGATTCTGACCCGACATCTGGCGGAAGAGCAGGTGGACATCGTTTCGACCATAGTCCGCAGGGCGGTCGAAAAGTCTCCACCCTGTAGCACTTGAGATTCGAGGCCGGCAATGAAATTCCGGACTTCCGTCATGACCTGGTTGAGCTGCCTAATGGCGTGATCCAGTGTCGCCATGAACTTCTTCGCCACAGGATCGCGTCGCTTCCTGATCAGTGGCTTACACGCTTCCAACCCAAGTCCAACCGCATACAGGGATTGGAGAATGCCATCGTGGAGGTCCTGGCTAATCCGCTCTCGTTCTTGAAGTGCGGCGCTCAAATCTCGCTCACGTTGTACGAGAATCTCCTCCATCCGTTTGCGCTCCGTGATATCCGTCGCGGCACCCAGCACCATGTGAACCTGTCCTTGATCGTCGTAGATCGGCCGCTTGACCGTCTGTAACCAGCGCGTCTTTCCCTCAGCATCGGTCAGCCTTTCCTCCGGGATGAACCGATCCCTGCCGGAATAGATCACCTCAAGATCGCTCCGCCGAAAGAACTCCACCTCTTCGGCATTTGCATTGAAGTCGGAATCCGATTTCCCAATCAACTCTTCTACCGTCGTACCATACCAATCGGCCACGGCCTTGTTGGCCACCGTAAAACGACCGTCGCGATCCTTGGCAAAGATAAGGTCGGGATCGGTGTCGATGACCTGTCGCAAGAATGTATGGGAGCGACGGAGCTCGGCTTCAGCCCGTTTACGTTCTCCGATGTCTCGCAAGATCATGCAGGCGTACTCTTTCCCTTCATGTTGCAGATAATTGACGGTCACGTCCGTCTGCAAGACGAGGCCACTTCGTGACCAAAACTTCGCATCGAATGTCAACGCTCCCTGCTGTTTGAGATTATTCCAATGCGTCACCCACCGCTCTACGGGGAAATTTGGGTCAATATCGTGGACCGTCATGGCCATCAGTTGCTCGCGTGAGTACTCCAACATTCGGCATGCAGTATCATTGACGCTGAATATTCGAGCGTTCGGGTCTAACCACAAGATCGCCTCGACGGCCTGATCCACGGAGAACTGGGTCAACCGCAGCGCCTTTTCCAAGCGCTTGCTCTCAGTGATATCGTCGCCAACCGTCACACTGCATTGCTTGCCGTTCAACTCAATCAGTTCGGACGACAAGAGGCACTGGCGAATTTCGCCACTTTTGCTTCGTAGAGCCACTTCCACGTTGCGGACTGATCCCTGACGATTCAACAGTTGGAGGTAACGGTCCCGTGCCTCCGTCGAGGGCCAGATTCCTATCTGTTGCGTCGTGTGTCCTACGACTTCTTCTTTACGATAGGCGAACAGCTGACAGGCGGCATCATTGGCGTCCACCACGAGACCAGAGTCCAGCTCGCTAATGACGACCGGATGGGGACTGGCTTGGAACGCCTTGGCAAAACGCTCTTCGCTCCTGCGAAGTGCTTCTTCGGCTTGCTTACGGTCCGTGATGTCGTTAGCGACGGTCACTATACAGAGCGTTCCGTTGAGCTCCGCGAGATCAGCGGAGGCCAGAAGGTAGCGCAATGCACCAGATTTGATTTTCAAAACAAACTCCATGTTGCGCATCGGCTGTCCGGCTTTCAAGCGCTCGATGACTCGCACTCTATCTTCGGGATTCGGCCAGATACCTAGCATCAACGTGGTGTTTCCAATCACTTCCTCTCGACGAAACCCGAACAGCTCAAGACAGGCGTCGTTCACTTCTATGCAACGACCCGTTTCCAGCTCGGTGATTCCGATCGGATGAGGACTTGTTCGGAAGGCTTTGGAGAATCGTTCCTCGCTTTCCCGCAGGGCTTGCTCAGCCTGCCTCCGCTCGGTGACATCGAAGATCGCGCCGTCGAGGAAACGCACCTCGCCATTCGGGGTGAACACCCCCTGCCCTTTTTCATAAACCCACCGGACGGTACCATTCGCGTGGATGAGACGGTACTCGATGACATATGGACGGTGCTCCTGCAACCTCGTCCAGGTCGTCTCCTCCACCAACTGGCGATCATCTGGGTGAATCACACTGGCGTAAGAACGGGTGTGGTTGGCGATGAACTCCGTGGCCGGATAACCGACGATGCTCTCAATCGCATTGCTGAGATAAGACATCGTCCACTCCCTGTTCGCGGCGCAGCGATAGATTGCGCCTGGAATATTTGCAACCAGAGTGCGGAACCGTACCTCGCTCTCGGACAATGTTTGTTCCGCTTGCTTGCGCTCCGTAATGTCGACGGTGGCGCCGATCAGGTGCGTCAATCGCCCGTTCTGATCACGAACGCTGTGGCATCGAACGTCAGTCCACACCATGGATCCGTCTTTCCTGACCATTCTCAGCTCGTAGTGACAGGCATCTGCTGCTCCGCTTTGGACCAATTCCCAGTTCTTCATGGCGATCGGCTGGTCCTCCCGACAGACCAGGTTCAGCCACATAAAGGGATCCATGGAGAGTTCTTCAGGAGCATAGCCAAAGAGGGCTTTGAGATTGGCATCTGCGTGGTATTCACCCGCGGCGACATCCAATTCCCAAACTCCAACCTTGCCGATGGCCGTGGCGCGTGCGTAGTGTTCTTGGCTGGCCTGCAGCTCTAGGGTCCGCTCGATCACCTTGCGCTCCAATTCATCATGCGCTTTCCGGAGGGCTTCCTCTGCCCGTTTGCGCTCGGTGATATCTTGGAACGTTCCGTACGCGCGAACTGCCCGATCGTTCACGACTTCGACCTTCCCGGCAGCCCGGACTGCAATCCGGCGGCCCTTCGCTGAGACAATATCTAACTCCAGATCCCAAGACACCCCCTGGGTCACCGCTTTTCCAAGCGCTTCGGCGAGAAGGGGCCGGCTTTCGGCTGTATAGAATTCCAACGCCGTTTCCACCGTCGGGTTGTACAATTCCGGCGTGGTCTCGTGCAACCGGTAGGTTTCCTCGCTCCACCACAGACGGTTCGTCAGGAAATCTAACTCCCATCCCCCGATTTTTCCGATCGCCTCTGTTTGGGCCATCAGCGCCAACTGTTGCTTGTGGTGCGTGATATCCTCTGCAATACCCGCAATACGATGTTCCCACCCCGCCATTCTGACTCGGCGATCGGAAATCCAGCGGACATGACCATCTCGTCCCACAATCCGGTACTCACAATGGAATACCGCGGTCGCCCCTCCTCCAACAAACCGATCATGGCTTGCCGTCACCCGCGTACGGTCATCCGGGTGGATCGAGTCGAGCCAGAGAAACCAGTTTTGATATATCTCCTCCCGTTCAATGCCCCAGATAAAGGTGAATGCTGAGTTGACGTACAGGACCTTCCGTTCGTCCGGCGTCACATCCGCGATCCAGAATGCCGAACCGACCGACTCGGCAAACTGCTGCCACCGAGCCTCGCTCTCCCTCAACGCCTCTTGTGTACGATTACGCTCCGTGACATCGGTGGCAATGATGCCAAGAGCCGAGAGATACCCAGTTGCATCAGTCACCGGAAATTTCACGACGAGATTGGTATGGGGTCCGTCTTCCTGCTGTGTGATCTCCTCGAACTCCTGCCCTCTGCCGCTGGTCAACACTTGCTGATCATGCGATCGATACTGAGCAGCTTGCTCAGGTGAAAACAGCTCCTCATCCGTCTTTCCTAAGGCCATGCCGGTAGCAAACCCAAAGACCTCATCAAATCGTGGATTCGTATACAGATACCGACCGTGATGATCCTTCAGACATGTCATATTCGGCGCGTTCTCGAAGAATTGGCGAAACCGCTCTTCGCTCCGGCGCAAGGCTTGTGTCCGGTCGCACACCTGCTGTTCCAATGTGGCGTTAAGATCGGCCAACGCTTTCTCCGCCTGCTTGCGCACGGTGATGTCCTCGCACACGATGAGGGCTAGTGATTCGCTATCCCCACTCTGCACCACACGCGCGAGCTCGCGTACCCACAGTAACGCGCCATCGCTTCGGACCTTGCGGAATTCCCATTGCGCAACTCCTTTCGGATGACGAAAGAACGCCTCCATCTCAGCACAGACGCGCGCTCGGTCTTCTTCGAAGAAGATCGACGCCACCGACTTCCCAACAAGATCCTCGACGCGATAGCCCAAGTACTGCGCGCCGTACTGGTTGACGGACCGAAGGATTCCTCTTCCGTCCACGGTGAAATACATGGAGGGAGTTTCATCATAGAGAGTCCTGTATCGTTCCTCACTCTGACGCAGCGCATCCAGTGCTGATTGGCGGTCCAGCTCACCGCCGAGCCACCGGGCCATGAGTTGGATGAAATCTCTTTCAGAATCGGTAAACGGTTTCTTTCGGGGTTCGACGCTCGCAAAGCATAGGGTCCCGTAGGTGCGCTCCAGTCCATTGATCGTAGTCCCGAGGTACGATTCCAACTTCAGCGCGGCGTAGGCTGGATGCTGCTGCCATTCCGGAGAAGCACCGGCATGCGCGAAACATACCGTCCCGTTCCGTCGAAGGGCCTCGCTGGAGTACGTCTTGCTCAGAGATACGCGCATGCCCGGATGGAACGCCAGGCCGGGCGCATTTACTTGCCCCACCTCCAACTCGTCGCCCCGAACAAAGGTCTCCATCCCGATCGGCAGGTCGAAGAAGCGGCACCCGAGCTGAAGTAACGCATCGACCCGCTCCTTGAACGAGTGGCCCTGCGCCGACGAGATATCGTGGAGCGCGCGGATTGCCTGCCGGCTTTTCCAGAGAGCCTGTTCCGCCTGTTTACGCTCGGTGATGTCGGAAAACAGGCCAAGGATGGCTGGCTTACCGTTCCAGGTGATCCGAGCTGCCTCGACCTGAACCGGAATCGGTGTTCCATCCATCTTCAAATAGATTCGTTCTGCGCTATGGACGGACACTCCTCCGATGAGTAACCGCGTCACATTGTTACGAACCTCTTGATGATACTCAGGATGGATGAACTCAAACGTCGGCCGGTCGAGAATTTCTTGGGGATCCTTCGCCCCCAGGAGGATGGCACCTGTGTAATTAATAAAGGCCGTCCTTCCTTCGCTGAAGACGCATACACCAGATGGTGAAAGCTCGACCAACGTCCTGTACCGTTCTTCACTCTCCCGTACCGACTCCTCCATCCGCTTGCGATCAGTAATATCGGTATGTGATCCGAGGAGGCGAATCTGTCGGCCATCTGGCTCTGTGACAAACGAGGCTCGTGCTTCAATCCATCTATACTCCCCATCCTTGTGCTTCAGTCGAAATTCCTGGCGATAGTCTCCCTCGCGATTAGACACGTAGTCTCGTGCGTAGGCCATCGCCGCATCACGATCTTCTGGGTGCAGAAGCGTCGTCCATGCCTCAAAAGAATCTCCAATCTCCGCCAGCCCATATCCCAGCTGGTATTTCCATTCCTCGGAAAAGACCACGTCGTTCGTTTCCGTGTTCCATTCCCAGAGTCCAGTCCATGACGCACGGAGGGCCTGTCGGAGTCTTTCTTGCGAAGTCCGAAGCATCGCCTCCGTACGCTTACGATCGGTAATGTCCAAGGCCGTCCCGGACATACGAAGGGGTTGACCGCCGCTATCACGCACGACCTCGCCGCAGCAATGAATCGTCCGTACGTCGCCATCCGGGCGGACGATTCGGCATTCCAGGTCGTAGGTTGCGGCCCCTGCCAACGCGTCATCGATCGACGCCAGCACCCGATCATGATCATCCGGCAGTACCGCCGACACAAAGCTGTCGAAAGTGATCGCTCGCGCTCGAGGTTCATAGCCGAAGATCCGGTAGAGTTCGTCGGACCATTCCACCTCGCCGCTTGCGATGTCCCACTTCCAACTCCCCAGGTGAGCAAGAGCTTGTGCGACCTCGAAGTGACGAGTCTGTTCGTGCAACACTCGATCCCGTTCGGCAAGCTCACGGGCGAGATCGGCAACCTGCCTGCGCAGCAGATCCAATTCAGGACGGTGACTCGTAGGACTCATGATGAGGCTCCTTGCCGCGCGACGCCGACAGCACCTCAACAGCCAGCTCAACTCACAGGAGCGACCATGTCACGTGGCGAATGATGATTGATAGTGACGGCCCAGCCTGCTGCTTCCTAAGATAAAGACCTCAAGAGAGGGCTAGTGTCCTATGGGAATAGGCGAAAGTCTAGATCCAAATGGCCCAGAGGCACTAGCAGGAAATAGGAGGGACCTGCATCGATATGCTTGATGGTGCCGAAGGCGGGACTTGAACCCGCACGGCTTTCGCCACACGCCCCTCAAACGTGCGTGTCTGCCATTCCACCACTTCGGCACTCAGCAGGATGTTGAAACGAAGCCTACACCTGCGTTGTGGTATCGCTCAAACCCTCAACGTACTCAGAAGTACGCCTCAGGCTTTCGCTCGCTGCGGCCTTGTTGCAGGCTTGTTTGACCATCCTGCATTCTGGCCTCCTGTCAGCAGCTGAGGGGAAAGGAGTGCGTATTATAGAAGTAGGGTAAAATTGTTGTCAATCAACCGGACGTTCGGTAGAATCGGCATCTCAATTGTCCTGGGGCGTGCTTCCATGACGCGAACAGACGAACAAGGTCTCTCCTCTTCCATTGCGGCATTTTTTGATGTCGACAATACCATTTTGCCTGGTGAAGCGAGTGAAGTGAGATTTTTCCGCTGGCTGTGGCAACGTGGGATCGTCGGGTGGCCTGAAGCTCGTGAGAGCCTGTCGTGGCTCCTGCGACATTTCCCGGCATTGTCGCTGCACCCGCTCCGCAAGCGGAAGCTGTACCTGGCTGGCAAACCTTCACAAGTGATTCAACCGTTGGGCGAGGAGTTTTGTCGCGAGGAACTCTGTCCTCGTGTCTCCCCCGCCGCCATGCGGATGCTCGACCAGCATCGCCGTGCCGGCCACGCCATCGTTTTCGTGACAGGATCCATCGATTTTCTGATTGCCCCCATCGCGGACGGGCTTCGAGCTGATCGTTGCTTTGCCACTCGATTGGAGCAGCAGAATGGACTCTATACCGGGTTCCTTGTGCCACCTCTGCCTTATGGGGAGGGAAAACGCCAACTCATTGATCGATTGTCCCATGAACTGACGTTGGACCTATCCCAATGCTATGCGTATGGCGACAGTCCTGGTGATCTCGACCTGCTCCGGGCCGTCGGCCATCCGACGGTGGTGAACCCGATTCGTGGCATGGCCTCCATCGCCCGACAGCAGAACTGGCCGATCGTCAAATGGCGATGAGTGACTCCTTGTGATCGAATCAACCGCCTGCTCGGTGAATCATCCAATCGACTATTCGATTCGTCCACACAGAGCTCATGCGCGTCACTGAAATTTTTCATAGCGTTCAAGGCGAGTCGACCTTCGCCGGCCTCCCCTGCGTGTTCGTACGTCTGACCGGTTGCCCGTTGCGATGCACCTGGTGTGATACGGAGTATGCGTTCTTTGGCGGAACGGACCGGTCCATCGATGACATTCTCGACACAGTGCAATCCTATGGTTGTCAGTTGGTGGAGGTGACAGGAGGTGAACCGTTAGCGCAACCGGATGCCAGCACGCTGCTCCGTCGATTGTGCCATGAAGGATTCACAGTCCTCCTTGAAACGAGCGGAGCCGTGGATACCGCCATCGTCGATCCGTCGGTTCGTATTATCTTGGACGTGAAATGCCCGGGAAGCGGTATGACGGAACGGATGCACTGGCCCAATGTCGAACGATTGCGGCCACAGGATGAAGCAAAATTCGTCATACAGGACCGGAGTGATTACGAATGGGCAAAAAGTATTCTGGATCGCTTCCAGTTGACCGATCGCTGTGCAGTGCACTTTAGTCCGGTATTTGGTGCTCTGGATCCACGACAGTTGGCTGAATGGCTCTTGGCAGATCGATTACCGATTCGCCTTCAGTTGCAACTCCACAAGCACATCTGGGCCCCCAATATGCGGGGAGTGTGAAGAATATCGCCGTCGAGCAAGATGAAGAAGTCCCGATGACAACCAACAATTGGCTGATGCTGCTTGCCCATTGATGCATCAAAGGAGAATCGAATGCCCATTCTTCGAGTTCATGCGAAACAAGGACGCGTCGACACCGAGACCACAGACGCGCTGGTCCTCCTGCTGTGTGAAGGGGAGGGCCTGCCCAAGGAAGATGGGGCGATTCTGAATAGAGCGCTCGGTGGAGCCCTCCGTGATCTTCTCCAGTCAAAGGAGTTCGATGGAAAGACCGGTGAGGTGGTTTTGTTTCATACGCATGGGAAAATTCCGGCGAAGCGGTTGATTCTAGTCGGGCTCGGGAAAAAACATGATCTGGGTTTGGATCAGATCCGACAGGCGATGGGCCATGCCGTCAAACGGGTTCGCCAAGCCAAATCCGGTGCTTTTGCGGTGGCGCTGCCGAGCATCGTGCCGCATGGGGCGTCGCCGATCGACGTTGGCCAGACCATGACTGAAGGAGCGATCTTAGGAAGCTATCAATTCACGGCCTATCGCAGCGACGCCCCGACGGGTAAGGGAGTGACGGCGATGACGGTTCTGGCTCCGCAGAAAGATCACCTGGGCCAGTTGTCGGAAGGGATTCGTCGCGGTGTCGCGACCGCCGAAGCAACGGTCTATGTTCGGGATCTCTGCAACCATCCATCTAATGTGATGACACCGACCAGGATCGCCAGTGAGGCAAAAACCGTGGCGAAGGAAGTCGGCGTGAATCTCAAGATCCTCGAACAAAAGGAGATCGAAAAACTCGGCATGGGTGCGCTACTGGGGGTTGCAAAAGGCAGCCACGAACCGCCGAAGTTCATTATTCTCCAGTACCACGGAGCCAAGAACAAAAACGACCGCCCGGTCGTGCTCGTCGGCAAGACGATCACCTTCGACACGGGTGGGATCTCGCTCAAACCGGCGGAGAATATGGAACAGATGAAGGCCGACATGACCGGTGGAGCGGAGGTATTAGCCACGATGCGGGCAGCGGCTCGTCTGAAGCTACCCATCAATCTCATCAGCATTCTCCCGGCGGCGGAAAACATGCCCGGCGGCCGGGCGATGCGACCTGGCGACGTGGTCAAGACCCTTTCGGGCAAAACCGTGGAGGTGCAGAACACGGACGCCGAGGGCCGCCTGATCCTGTCCGACGGCCTTGCCTATGCGACGCGATTCAAGCCGGCCGCGCTCATTGACATCGCCACGTTGACGGGAGCGTGTGTCGTCGCGCTGGGTCAGTTCGCGATCGGCATGTTCGGCACCGATGCCACGTTGAAAGATGCGATTCATAAGGCCGGTCTTAGGGCAGGTGAGCGAGTGTGGGAAATGCCGTTGTGGGAAGAATATTTCGAGCAACTGCGCAGCGATGTGGCCGACATGCGGAACATCGGCGGGCGTGGGGGTGGCATGATCACGGCGGCTCTCTTCTTAAGCAAGTTCGTCGGCGACGCCCCTTGGGTGCATCTCGACATCGCCAGCACCGATTGGAGCGAGCGGGAGCGGGCGTATATCCCCAAAGGCCCAACCGGCATCGGCACCAGACTGTTGATCCAGTTCCTCATCAATCGCTCACTATAGGGTAAGAGAAAGACGGCTCGACGATGTCGTACGACCAGATTGGCCAACTCTTCATGATAGGGTTCGATGGCACCACTGTGTCGGCTGACCTCGCCTCCTTCATCCGGGAATATAAGCCCGGTGGAATTATCCTGTTTTCGAGAAATCTCGAATCGATCGTACAGATCGCGGAATTGACGAGCGATCTTCAACGCTGCAGTCCACACTCCCCCCTCCTGATCTCTATCGATCAAGAAGGCGGACGGGTTTCACGGTTACCGAAAGACTTTACCATTTTCCCAGCGTGCGGAGTCCTTGGGCAATGCCGTTCCTCTGAACTGGCCTACGCGGCGGCAGCTACGACTGCAACAGAGCTCAAGGCTGTCGGCATCAACATGAATATGTCTCCGGTGCTCGATGTGAACAGCAACCCCGCCAATCCGGTGATCGGTGATCGAGCCTTCGGCACAACGCCGGACCTCGTGGCTGAATTAGGGTTGGCCACAGTGGGAGGTCTCCAGGACAATCGTGTCGTGGCTTGCGGGAAGCATTTTCCTGGTCATGGCGACACCAACTCTGACTCGCACAAGGAGTTGCCCATCGTAACGGCGCCGCGCGAACGATTGGAGCATATTGAGTTTCCTCCATTCCGGCGAGCGGTGGCGAACGGCGTGGCGACGATGATGACGGCCCACGTGCTCTATCAGGCGTTGGATGAGAAACGGCCGGCAACCCTGTCCCCGACAATCATCGGAAGATTTCTTCGTGAGGAGTTGCATTACGACGGTGTCGTGTTGACGGATGATCTTGAGATGCATGCCATCATTGATCATTATGGTATCGGCGACGCGACCATCCAGGCCATCCAAGCCGGTTGCGACATGCCGTTGATCTGTAAAGACCGCAACCGAGTCATAGCGGCGATGAATGCCGTTGACAAAGCCGTGGCAGACGGGGATATCTCGACCGGACGGTTGGCCCAATCCCTCGCGCGTATCCGTCGCGTGAAAGAGCGCTTTCTGCTTCCCTATCGCCCTGTGATGATTTCAGATGCCAAACTTGTGGTGGGGTGCCGAAGCCACAAAGCGCTCTTGCGCTCCATCGACCGGACACGAGAACGAGTCGCGAAAGCCGACCTATGACCTTTGCTTTTTTCTTTACAACATATATATAGAGTGAACAACTTTGTGCAGTGTCTCTCAGGCAAATTCCCTGAGTTACGCAGGGATGGAAGACCTCCCCTCACCGAAGTGAGGAAACGAAACCTCTGTCCCTCTGCCGAATACCTTGCCCTCCTCTCATCTCTTGTGGCATCATGAACGTTCCTTTGGAGGGCCTTATGGCCTCATTGCTCGAGTACGTTGGATCTGTCCATATTTTTCTTGGGCCCTATCGGGGTAATCCGATCGCGATCTATTTGCGGCGGACGGAATCTGGCTGCCAGATCGGCCCGAAAGTCTATCCTTGGAACAATGTCATGGGCCTCGGTGAAACACCGAATAAGGCCGCCGCTGATTTCGAGGAAAAATGGAAGACAAAGGGCTTAACGGCAAACATGTATTCGGGTCCAGCCTGGGAAGGGGGCATTAAGCCAGAAAGACCAGCGCCGCCTAAGCCAGCTGCCCCTCCACCTAAACCGGCCTCTCCGCCCAAGGCCGCGACCGATCCAGTAGACACAGCCCCTGGATCGCCTGTCCCGGCTGCTGCCGCAGTTCCCATTGAAGAGACTTCTACCGCAGCACCCATTTCCGCAACCCAGCCCTCTGGAAAGTCGGACTAGACTCCCACTAGAATTGTTCCTGATTCATCGTGACGGTGGACTACTGTCGACAGCCTGAGCGGCTAGTTTGCTGTGTTTCATCCCATAAGCCGCATACACGAGAATGCCAATAACGGTCCATACCACAAAACGGATCCATGTTGCCGAAGGCAAACCAGCCATTAGGTATAGGCATGCCGCGATGCTCATGATGGGCACGAGAGGCATGAAGGGAAGACGAAAGGGCCTGGGCAGATCAGGCTTTACGTACCGGAGCAGCATGACCCCAAAGCTGACGAGGATAAACGCAAAGAAGGTTCCGATGTTGGTCATATCGGCCGCTTCCCCGATCTGGAACAACGCCGCCAGGATCGCGACAGCCACTCCGGTCAGAATCGTTGCCCGATGGGGCGTTCCAAACGTTGGATGAACCTGTGAGAGCCTCGGGCTTAACAGCCTATCGCGCGACATAGCAAAGAACACGCGGATTTGTCCCAGCATCATGACGATCAATACACTCGTGATACCCGCCACGGCTCCGATAGCCACGATAGCAGCGCCCCATTTAAACCCAACGACGCTGAGCGCTTCAGCCACTGGAGCGTGTATGTCAATTTGGCTGAGGGGAATCAGGCCGGTGAGGACAGCCGCCACGGAAATATAGAGCACGGTACACACAGCCAGCGAAGCAAGGATACCCAACGGAACGTCTCGTTGGGGGTTCCGAGCCTCCTCTGCAGCAGTTGAGACCGCATCGAACCCAATATAGGCGAAAAAGATGATGGCAGCCGCGGCACGGACCCCTTCAAATCCGTTCGGCATGAAAGGTGTCCAGTTGTCAGCGCTGACAGAGGGAGCCCCTACGGCGATGAAGAAGAGAACCACCGCAAGTTTCAGCAGCACGATCATGCCGGCCGCACGAGCACTTTCCTTGATTCCTATCACGAGGATGGCCGTGACCAACAAGACGATGATGGCAGCTGGAAAATTGGCGATACTTCCCTCCGGACCACCCGCCCAATGCGGTGGATTCGTCGCCCAATAGGGCAATTCCAAGCCGGCGAGCTTCAATAATTTGTTGAAATAGCCGGACCAGCCGATGGCAACCGCAACGCAGGCCACACCATATTCCAAAATCAGATTCCACCCCGTGAGCCAGGCCAGAAACTCACCCAGTGTGGCGTACGAAAAGGTATACGCAGACCCTGCAACCGGGATCATCGATGAAAATTCGGCATAACACAGCGCGGCTAACGCGCAGGTGATGCCGGAAAGAATGAAGGAGAGAACAATCCCCGGTCCCGCTCCCGGCCGCTGTGCATCACCGACGATGGCGGTTCCGATCAGGACGAAAATGCCGGTCCCAATAATCGCGCCGATCCCAAGCGCCGTGAGATCCCATACCGTCAATGTTTTCTTGAGACGATGCTCTGGATGTTCGGCATCGGCCAGAATTTGTTCGATGGGTTTCGTTCGGAGAAGTTGGCTGCCCACGGTCCCTCCCAAGCTCAACGTACCGGAATTCGCTGTGATGGGGTCACGACGCTACGGCTCCATCTGAGATCAACGTATGGCCAGAGACCAGGGAACGAGTTCGCGGTGCTTGCTGGAACGGTCCGGAGAGATCATGCACGCGTCCGGCGGGCCGCACGGAGCAGGGCTTCAAACAGCCGCCGATGGACCATATGCCGCTCGAACAAGAATTCGGGGTGCCATTGAATCGCGAGGAGAAATCGATGTGCGGGGGATTCGATCGCTTCGATGATCCCATCTGGTGCCATGGCACTTGCGCAGAGCGACGGAGCGACCGTCTTGACCGATTGGTGATGGGAACTATTCACCATGAAGGTTCTCTTTCCGACTACCTTGTTCAAGAGGCTCTTGGGTGTCACAGTCACTGGGTGAGCGACATGGATCGCCTTCGCTTTTTGACGATGATCCATCGCACCGGGGACTTGTGCAGGAATGTCCTGATACAGGCTCCCTCCACAGGCGACATTCACCGTCTGCATCCCTCCGCAGATTCCTAGGAGGGGAAGATCCCGCTTCTTGGCCTGAAGGACTAACTCCAGCTCAAAGTTGGCACGGCGCTCGCTCACCAGCGGAAACTTGTAGCGTTGCCGCTCTCCATAGAGACTCGGCGGAAGGTCTGGTCCGCTACCAGTGAGGAGCAGCCCATCGACACGGTCAAGAAGCCGCCGCCTGGCAGACGATTCCGCTACGAGAGGAAGAATCAGAGGAATACCGCCGAGTTCTTCAACGGCCCGAATGTAGCGAGCCCGCAAAAAATAGGTTGGCTCGTGCCCGCCCATATCCTTCCTGTCACCGGCATTAAAGTCTGGGGTCACGCCAATTACAGGCATCATACTCAATGCGCAGGCTAGTTCGTCGGAGCAGGCGCGACGGAGGTATCCTCATTTTCGGCACCAACACCGAGGAAACGTACCGGACGATCGCCGGTGAGATGCTCCGGGGTAATGAGGTAGGTCCCGTACATGCTGGGGACCCAGATACTTTTCGCCGTTGGCTCACTGAATCCCGAAAACACATACGCGAGACCACCGACAATTCCACCGCCAACAGCAAATGCTGCTTTAAACGGGAAATACAAGATTGTGGCAGCGCCTGCAGCAGCTTGCATACCAGCTCCGGAAGCAGTGACCCCTTCCTGAGTGCCAGCGGACGACGACTGACTCCAAGCCGGAGCGACAAACATCGAACAGTAGGTGATGATGACGACGAGAACCACGATTGGGAGTCTCACGTGAAGCGCCTCCTTCCTTTTCAAATCCATAACGATGGGATGTCTAACCGATCATACACGAGTCGTCGCATGCGTTATAACAAATTCTCTCCTGAAAGCAACCCCCGAGGGATCTCGACCTTAACACGATGATGGCACCGAATGATCAGGGGTCAGATCTAACTCTCCCAAGATGTAAGCGAGCACATCGTCTGCACGATTATTGGCCTCCTGATCTAATTCAATGGACAACTCATCGGCTTGGATTCGCTGATTTTCTTGGACCACACCAGCTTGCAGTCTTAGATCGAGCTTGCACCAGCAAACAGCTTGTGCAAAGCAATCCGCGATACGCTCTTGATAGTGAGGACGCTCCTGATGGTCGAGTGTCGTCAAACTCTTTGCGAGTCGATCATCAAGTTGCATCCTTTGGCGAAGCCCCGCCAGCTGGTCGACGCTCATCTCGACGGAGACCTGAATGCCTGCTTTCCAACTCCGTTTTTTCACGTTGAACACACAGGCCAGCACATCGGGGCGCCCCTCGACTGGCTCAGGTCCAAAGAAGAACGTGACTCGATACGATGGGACGTCTCGATTTGATTCTAGAACCATAGGAGCGCCATTGTATCATGATTCACATAAAGACCCGGAGCTTGATTGACGCACCTATACTCCGAGGATAAGATGGAAACCCATGAGCGACGTTGCCCACCAAACGCGGATCGCTGCAATCCAAGAGGCACTCGGAGACATAGGCTCTCTTGATGGATGGCTTTTCTACGACTTTCGCGGCAGCGACCCATTAGCCTATCGGGTCTTGCTCCTGGATCCGACCCAGCATGTCACTCGGCGCTGGTACTATTGGATCCCCACGTCGGGAGAACCGGTTAAACTTCTTCACATGATCGAACCACATGTGCTGGATGAGCTACCCGGTCAGGTCCAGCGGTACGTGTCATGGGAACAGCAACGTTCGCTGTTGACCTCGCTGTTGCGAGGTCAACGGCGAATCGCCATGCAGTATTCACCGTTCAACGCCGTTCCGTATCTGTCCAGAGTGGATGCCGGCACCGTTGAGTTGATCAGAAGTTTTGGGCTTGAGGTGGTCACATCAGCCGATCTCGTCCAACGATTTGAGGCAGTCTGGACAGATGAACAACTGGAATCCCATCGGTATGCCGTGACAACGCTTAGGAGCATCGTCGACGACGCCTTCGCCCATGTGGCGTCATGCGTCACCAACGAACGTCGATTATCCGAATATGATCTGCAGCAGTTCATTCTCTCACGTATTCGCGATGCGGGCATGACGACGTCCAGCGCCCCAATTGCAGCGGTTGATGCCCACAGCGCCGATCCCCATTATGGGCCGACTGAGTCAAGCTCCTCACTCATCACTCGAGACAATTTAGTTCTGATCGACTTATGGGCGAAACAAACAGCCCCGGGATCGGTCTATGGGGATATCACCTGGACGGGCTATACCGGTACGGAAGTGCCAGCACAACAGCGCATGATCTTTGAACATGTTCGACGCGGGCGCGATGCGGCACTGTCGTTTGTCCAGGATCAGGTGGCCACCGGCCGATTTCCTTGCGGATGGGAGGTTGATGATGTCTGCCGCACGACGATTCGCACGGCGGGCTACGGCGACTTCTTCATTCATCGAACCGGCCACTCGATCGGTGAAGAAGTTCATGGTAATGGAGCCAATATCGACAACCTGGAAACTCAGGATAGCCGTCGGCTTCTGCCGAGAACCTGCTTTTCTATCGAGCCGGGGATTTACCTGCCGGGAGAGTTTGGGATCAGGAGTGAGCTTGACGTCTATATATCGGATCGCGAAGCCGTGGTGTATGGGCTACCACTTCAAACCGAAATCGTGTCTCTTCTCTGACATTTCTGTTTGAGCATTCTGCTTCGACCCTTTCTTGACACCATGTCTAAGGGGCGGCTAGATTCAGTCATCCCAACAAGGGTACTCTCCGGATCACACGCGAGGCCGTGCATGTTCGGCACAATGGGTTTCTCAGAACTCATTCTCATTCTCGTCATCGTGCTCATCATTTTCGGAGCAGGCCGTCTGCCACAGATCGGCGAGGGGGTCGGCAAGGCGTTGAAAGGCTTTCGAAAAGAAGTCACCGACGTGCCTCAACCCGCTTCAGACCCGGTCCAACAAGAAACCGGGCAACCACAGGCAATTCAGACTCCGGCAGGTATCGCAGCAACAGTTCCACCACCGGCCACAGGATCATCGTCAGCAACAACAAGGCCGCAGGCTCCCTATGTCCCTGGTCCGGAACTGACACCCGGCACCACGGCTTCCTTGCTCTACAACACAAACCTTCAGACTCCGCAAACAACCACGCTTTCCCCAAATCAAGCATCTCCATCTGCCTCCAGCCCAGTGCTCTCGATGGAGGAACGGGCTGCGGCTCCACCTCCAAGAGCTCATGCGTCGTATCCACCGTTGCCGGCTGGTTCTCAGGCAAAACCGACCGCCAAACGTCCTTCCGCCATTGTGAACAAAGATGCGGTGGCCCGCGTACAGGCGCAACAGGCAGCGCTCAAAGCTACACAATCAGCAGCGGTATCGCCCGATGACCTTCAGCATTTCGGTGAAGGACTCGGAGAGGTCGTGCGAACGTTCCGGCAAGCCGTGACCGATGTCCGCAATAGCGTCGACCCTCAAATGAGTACGATTCAGGCCGAACTGGATGCGGCCAAGAAAGAAATCCAACAATCTATGGAAGCCGCTAAAGAATTACCGCCGCCGCAAGAAGATCCCCAGAAATCTGTGTGACCCTCATCCATAGGGCCTCCTCATAGTTCGCTCACATTCTTGCTGACTGAGGTATACCTCCTCGCAACTGAGAGAGCGGATTGCCGACAACGTCCTGGGGTAGTGTTGAAACAATGCACCCTCGCGCGCTTGCTTCGCAGGAACGTTCTCGATCGTGCATTCGGAATAATCGCTGCATCCCACCTCTCTTTGTTGACCTGAAGGTAACGCGCTCACAAGTAGGGGAGGGACCTCGCACAGGTCAAGAGGAAACGTGAGTCAGAGGCCGGATCCGGCGGAGTAGAGAGGGTCAAGCACCGGGGGAATGCCGCTGTCGCTGGTGCGAGCGATCGTGTGGGATGAAAATTCTCGGAGGGGACTAATTTAACTGGTGAGCCGGCTGGGACTCGAACCCAGGGCCCCTGTTTAAAGGGATCCATCAGCTTGTGATAGTAGCTGTGGATAAAGAGAACGGTGGGGCCGATGTATCAGTAACTGTGACGGATAGAAACCGAAACAGGCTCACAAGGGCTCTGTGCCCTCGCTGAGAATTTGAATATAGCGGTCATATGCAAACAGCCTGTTCCGGTGTCGACCAGTGAGTTCTCGAACAGTCCCCAGTTTTTCAAGCAATACCATGCCGTTTGTAGCCGCCGGGAATGAAAGACCTGTGCGTCGGCAAATGTTCGAAAGTGAAAGGATTGGGCGTTCGCGAAGAGCTGAGTGAACACGAAGCGCCGACCCAGCCGCTCGGCCTCTAGTCTGAATCTTTGCCTCATCGGTGTTAAACAATTCTACGAAACGCTGCGCCGTTGTGACGGCTCCTCGTGCGGTCGTCTGCACACCCTCTAAGAAGAAATCGATCCATGCCTCCCAATTCCCATCCATTCGCACTTGATCAAGTAGTCCATAGTATGCGGACCGGTTTTGTTTAAAATACAGGCTTAGGTAGAGAAGCGGCTGCGTGAGAACTCCGGCACGGCACAGGAGGAGGGTGATGAGAAGCCGCCCGACACGGCCGTTACCGTCCAGAAAGTGATGAACCGTTTCGAACTGAACATGTGCAAGAGCAGCCTTAGCGAGCATGGGTAACGGGATGGTTTCATCGTGAAGAAACTGCTCCAGTTGTCCCATGCAATCTTCCACGATTTGGTGTGGTGGTGGGACGAAATGGGCGTTTCCAGGCCGGGTTCCACCAATCCAGTTCTGTGATCGACGGAACTCTCCGGGTAGCTTGTCACTCCCTCGGCCGCGCGAAAGGAGTTGAGCATGCACCTCACGGATTAGTCGATTGGAAAGAGGAAACCCTTCACGCAATCGCTCAAGCCCATACTCCAATGCCGCAACATAATTGGAGACGTCCGTCACTTCGTCTTGGGGCACCCCCGGAGCCTCCTCCAGTTCGAATAGAAGTAGGTCGGACAACGACGATTGAGTTCCTTCGATCTGGGAGGACAACAGGGCTTCTTTCCGAACATAGGAATAGAGAAAGAGATGCGGATCGGGCAGTAATGTGGACACACTGTCCAGACGTCCCAAGGCCAACAGAGCGTGTTCGAGAAGAATCTGGCGCGTACCTGTTAGATCGAGAGACGGTATAGGAGGGAGCGGGTTCGGAATGAAGGCTCGTACCTGCTCTCCTCCAACTTGGGAAGTCTCATATCGACCAGTTAAGCCACGGTTCACAGGTTGGTTCCCTATTCAGCAATTCTGAATAGGAGAATAGTCTATTAATAGATAGCTGGTCAACGCTTAATAATTCGCAAGCACCTATTAATACATAGCTTTTACAAAAATCGTACAAATCCATATGCCTTTAGCTGCCCGTGAAGACGGTTCAGCATCATGAGGGTGTTGGAGATTCATCAGAACACCATGAGATCATGAATTGTTGTAACTGGTGAGCCGGCTGGGACTCGAACCCAGGGCCCTCGCCTTAAAAGGGCGATGCTCTACCAACTGAGCTACCGGCTCACAAGTAAGATATGGAAACTGGCACTACGTCGTTTGTTCATTCGCTCTAACACTGCGACCGACCAACGCTGGCCCATCCTAACATTCCTGGATGACCGATGACCATTGACTAATTTTCAGGAGCGTTTGGAGCGGCGGCGAGAGCAATCCAAGGGATTGCGCAGTATGATCGTTTCGGCACGCTTGGATCCGGTCGAGATCATGTCAATTCGGCACTGTGCCAACTCTTCGATGCGGGCAAGGTATCGTTTCGCTTCGACCGGGAGCCGCTTATAGCTGGTCGTTCCCGTCGTCGCAGCAGTCCACCCTTTCATCCGTTGATAGATCGGCTCGCAACCGGTCAACACGTCCAGATCGGCTGGCATATCTTTATGGATGGTGCTCCCATGCCTGTAGCCGGTACAGAGTTTCAACTCCTTGCAGCCATCGAGCACATCGAGCTTAGTCACGGCCAGGGAGGATAATCCGTTGACTTGTGTCGCATGGCGGACAACGACAGCATCGAACCAGCCACATCTTCTGGCACGCCCCGTAGTCGAACCGAACTCCTTTCCACGTTCTTGTAACCCCTGTCCAACCTCGTCGGTCAGCTCAGTTGGAAAGGGGCCACTGCCCACCCTGGTGGTATAGACCTTCGCAATGCCTAGGACCGCATCGATCATCGTGGGACCCACGCCAGTTCCCGTGCAGGCGCCACCTGCCGCTGAACTGGACGAAGTGACGTAAGGATAGGTGCCGAAATCCACATCCAGATGGGTACCTTGCGCCCCTTCAAACAAGACGGTCTTGTTCTTCCCGATCGCACGATTGAGCAACGTGGTTGTATCGACGATGTAACTCCTGAGTCGATCGGCATACGCCATATATTGGTCGACGACTTTGTCGACCTGAAATGTCTCGACTTTGTAGAGTCGCTCTAAGAACCAGTTCATCTCGACAAGATTCTCTTCGAGTTTTTTCTTGAACAATGGTGGGTTCAGCAGATCCCCCATGAGAATTCCGATCCGCGCCATCTTGTCAGCATACGAGGGTCCAATTCCACGTCCGGTCGTGCCGATTTTCCGTGACCCTTTGGACTGCTCTGACGCGCGATCGATTGCTTTATGGTAGGGCAAGATGACGTGAGCCCGCTGACTAATGACGAAATTCTTCCCGAACCTCACACCCTGACCTTGCAGGTGATCCATCTCCTCGATCAAAGAACCAGGATCAACGACAACGCCGTTGCCGATCGCACACAATGTGCCACGATAGAGAATCCCTGAAGGGATGAGATGGAAAACAAATGTACCACGATCGTTGATGACCGTGTGCCCCGCGTTGGAACCGCCTTGATAGCGTACGACGATATCGGCGTTTTGGGCTAAGATATCGACGATCTTACCCTTGCCTTCATCGCCCCACTGAGCACCAATAATGACGAGATTGCCCATAGTTAAAGACTCTCGCAGCCGGCGTTGACACGAAAAAATGGCTCTGACCCGATTGGGAGATCAGAGCCAAGGGGCCTCATCGTAGGTGCGACCTAATCTTTTGTCAAGATGGTCGTTGCGATGTGTGTAGCTAGCACATCCTTCTTCAAGATCATGACACTGTGTAGCAACGATTGGTCGGTTGACTGGCTCTAAGCTGCGTGTTAGCATGCGTTCGATTGATTCAACGCCTCAATTTTCCATAGTAATTTCGCTCTCTAAATATCACTGGGTGGGGCTGTAGCGCAGTTGGGAGCGCGCGTGAATGGCATTCACGAGGTCGCCGGTTCAATCCCGGCCAGCTCCACCAAACCGCGTTTCGTGTATGTCGCCGTTTAGCTTAAGGCGGTTCGTAGTTGAGCTAACGGATAAAGCCAGAACGTGTCAGTGGCTTGACTTGAATTTAGTAAGCTTTGCGTGGTCCGGCCGCTCCTTCAAGTAGGTTCATAACTGTTCACCGGATAACCACCTCAAGGGTTTCGGATTGTAGAATGTTTACGTTGCACGTATCACGCATCCTCAGCTTTCTCCAGCTCCCTCGCCTTCCGACCTGCTAGCTGTTTCCTTTGTTCGAGTGCATCTCGGGTGATCTAGGCATCCCATTATCACATGGAAGGTTTGTGCCGATGCTCCAAATTGAATCCGTCAGCAAGCAATATTCCACGAAGATCCTGCTTTCTGAGGCCTCCGCACATCTTCGTCCAAATTCACGAGTCGGCTTGGTCGGACCGAACGGCGCCGGCAAGACCACACTCTTTCGTATGATCCTGGCCGAAGAGTCACCCGATGAAGGCTCGATCCGCAAGCGACCTCGTCTTCGAATCGGCTACCTTCCCCAGGAACTAGAAACCATTACTGGCAAGACTGTCCTCGATGCCACACATCGTGACGAGTACCCTGAGCATGAAGCCAAGCGCATTCTGATGGGGTTGGGGTTTACGGAAGTCGATTTTGATCGCCCCGTCGAGAAACTGTCCGGAGGTTACCGGATGCGGGTCGCGTTAGGACATCTGCTTTTGTCCAATCCCGACGTGCTCATGCTGGACGAGCCGACCAACCATTTAGACAAGCCGACTCAACGCTGGTTTGAGCAGTTTTTGTTACAGTCGGGTATGACGCTCCTGATCATCAGCCACGACACCGCCTTTCTAGATCGCGTCGTCACCCATATCTGGGAACTACGGCATCACAAAATCGAAGAATACCGAGGCAACTATACGCTCTTCTGTAAACTGAAAGCCGAAAAGGATGCTCAACTCCACGCTTCGGCGGCTCGCCAATCCAAAGAAGTCGCTCGGGTTCAAAAGTTTGTCGATCGCTTTCGATACCAAGCCAACAAAGCCAGTCAGGTGCAGTCGCGCCTCAAGCAGCTCGAGAAGGTTAAGCGGATCGAAATCCAGCGAGATCCGAAGCGCGTCAAGTTCCGGTTTCCCCTTCCGTCAACCAGCGGCCGCCAGGTATTGGACCTCGCTGGCGCCAGTAAGCGCTACGGCGATAAGGTCGTCTACAAGACGCTCGATTTTTCCGTAGAGCGTGGCCAACGTATCGCACTGGTCGGTGAGAACGGAGCCGGAAAGAGCACGCTCTTGAAGATGCTCGCTGGCGTCCTTCCTTCTGATACCGGGACCAGAACCGTCGGACACGGCGTGACATTGCACTACTTCGCCCAGCATCAGGCCGAAACCTTGAACCCCGAACATTCGATTCTCGAATCGCTGGAAGAAGTCACCAAACATGCAGAAATGAATTTCCTACGCGGCATCGCCGGTGCCTTCTTGTTTTCCGGCCAGGATCAGAAAAAACCGATCAAGGCGTTGAGCGGTGGTGAGCGAAACCGGGTGGCCTTAGCCCGCATGCTGGTCGAACCCGCCAATACCTTGCTACTTGATGAGCCGACGAACCATTTGGACCCGGCCTCGGTGGACATGCTCACCGACGCATTGGCTGAATTCCCCGGGACCATCATCTTCATTTCCCACGATCCAACGTTTCTGGCACGCATCGCCACCCGGGTCGTTGAGATTGAAGAGGGGCAGGCGCGGAACTTCATCGGTGACTACGAGTATTATTTGTGGAAGAAGACCCAAGAGTTTGAGTCGATTAAAGAAACGAGCGACGAGCTCGAACGAGCATCGCCCCGCACCTCTTCAGGCCCTACTCGGGCAATGGAACAGCAAGTATTGCCAAAAGGGCGTGGTGGAGAGCGCCGTGATCTCACCAAGACGCAGGCGCGATTGGAGAAGCAGGTATCACGCGCCGAAACGGAGATTAGTGAGACCGAAGAGAAGATCAGAATCCGCGAGGCAGAATTGGCTGATCCGAAGCTCTACGAACAGTTCGATAGGTGGAACCTTCTGCATCACGAGCAGAAGGAGTGGAAGGGCGATCTTGAGCGACTGACGGCCCGGTGGGAATCACTGTCGGCTGAATTAGAAAACGTCAAACAACAGCTGGTCTCGCTTGGCTAGTTCTGTCATTCCTTTTGGAGTTCGTATATGAAGTAATCAGCGAGCGTTTTAGACAGAAGCTTTGAGGGTTTCTTCTAGATAGTAGTACAGCCAGCGGTTCTTCTCTTTCGTCACCAATTCATCCCAGACGACGCCGATCAAGAATCCTTTCTTTTCCCAGGGCCTGACCCAGGCGACAGTCCCATCGAGTTTTTCCTGTTGTTCAACTCGATCGGAATCGAGGAAGGCGAGCGAGACCGTAACTTTCTCGTTTGATGGGAATCGATCTTTGATGTGAAGTCCGGCCCCGATCTTGTTCACATTATCCAGGACTGCAGTACAGGCACGCCCGCCTTTCTTCGGCGATACCAAGGCAGAACCGACCAACGTGGCTCGGACAAGTTTCCTCCGCTCACTCAGTGCAACCGCGGTTGCCGATGGTTTTCCTTCCACTCGCTTCATTACTCTAAGTATAACCGATTAGACAAGAATGTAAATCGGGACAATCGGCCCTATTTCAGAGGCTTTGGGCGGTAGTACTGTCGACCTTTAAGTGGTAGTGGGAGGTGGGTTTGTTCCGTTTGTGCTGACGGGTCGTCGTGGACATAGCGGTAGTCAGCTCCATAGCCGAGGTCTCTCATCAGAGAGGTTACCGCGTTCCGGAGATGGAGCGGGACCCCCAGATTGCCGTAGGCTTTGGCATCCTTGAGCGCTTCCAATAGACCGACGTAGGACGCATTGTCTTTGAGTCGTGATGCCAGGTATGTGGTGCCTTGAGCCAGATTGATCTGCGCCTCCGGGAGTCCCACGAATTGGACGGCTTGTGCCACGGAAGTGGCAACGACAAGGGCCAACGGATCTACATTACCAATATCCTCGGACGCGAAAATCACCATCCGTCGGGCGATGAATTTCGGATCTTCGCCGGCATCCAGCATCCTGGCTAGCCAGTACAGCGCCCCATTTGGATCGGAATCACGCAGGCTTTTAATGTAGGCCGAAATGACGTTGTAGTGTTCCTCGCCTGCCTTATCGTACCGTAGCACCTTCTTGCCCAGTGCCGCTTCCAACGTCGCGTCATCAATCACACGCGCGCCATCTGGTCCTGCCGGCGCTTGCGTCACCACAAATTCCAACGATGTGAGCAGCGCCCTCGCATCGCCATTGCCGAATGCAATCAGTCGTAGTCGTGCCTCCGATGAAAACCGCGCCTTCCATTTGCCAAGCCCCTGGTCCAGGTCGGCAAGCGCACGATCAAGAATCTGACCTAATGCTTCCTCGGTAAGCGGTTTGAGCACGACGACCAGCGAACGGGACAAGAGTGGGCTGATAACTTCGAAGGAAGGATTCTCCGTGGTCGCACCGACGAGAATGATGGTACCTCGCTCGACATGCGGAAGAAACGCGTCTTGCTGTGCCTTATTGAAGCGGTGAATTTCATCGACGAATAAGATGGTCCGCTGCCCATTGATCGCTCGGCGTTGGTCAGCTGCCTTGATGATCGTGCGCAACTCAGGCACGCCGCTGGTCACGGCCGAAAACGGAATAAACTGCGCCTTCGTATGGCGGGCAATCAGATGGGCCAGCGTTGTCTTCCCAGAACCGGGCGGCCCCCAGAAAATTACGGATGAGAGCTGGTCGGCCTCGATGGCCCGCCGAAGCGGCCGATCTGGTGCCGTGATGTCGTCTTGTCCCACGAAATCCGCGAACACACGTGGCCGCATCCGCTCGGCAAGAGGAGCCTCGACGGTGTCTTCACAATCTGGAGGCGTGAACAAATCAGGGGCCTGATCACGAGAACGAGTCATGTTACTCCTCAGAAAGAGCAGGAATTGTATACGCCGTGGTGGATGATCGCAAATGGCCTCTTGACCATGCAGGCAGCCGATGGTACGAACACCGCAACTTACGGAGCGCACCGTGCACACTCAGGTCAACGGTATCACCCTTGCCTATAACGATTGGGGCTCTGGCCCTCCCATCGTCTTTTGCCATGCTTTTCCGCTTAACCGAACGATGTGGGCAGAGCAGGAGAAAGCCCTTTCGTCACAGTTTCGAGTCGTGACGATTGACTTGCGCGGGCATGGAGAATCCGACGCACCGCTCTGGCGGTATACGCTGGACCAAGCCGCCGATGATGTGATTGGGTTGCTTGATCACCTCTCGATCCGGGGGGCGGTTTTCGTCGGACTGTCCATGGGCGGCTACATCCTATTTGCTCTCTATCGAAAGTATGCGGATCGCGTAAAAGGCTTGGTCCTTGCTGACACAAGGGCGCAGGCTGATACGGCAGAAGGGAAACAAGCGCGGTTTCAGATGGCGCAGACGGCCTATCAGAAAGGACCATCGGCCATTGCCGGCATCATGATCCCAAAATTGCTGAGCCCCGCAACAGTCCAGACGAAGCCGGGGCTCGTCCGACACGTACGTGCAATGATCGAAGGCAATCAGATCAGCGGCATCGCGGGAGACTTGATGGCAATGGCTGAACGGCCTGATTCCGTCACACTCTTGAAACACATCACCTGTCCCACCCAGATCATCGTCGGTGAACTGGACCTTCCCACTCCTCCGGCGGACGCCCAGCTGATGGCCGATAGGATTCCCGGCGCCCGCTTGACCATCATTCCGGCCGCCGCCCATCTTTCGAACCTGGAAAAGCCGGACATCTTCAACAATACCGTACGCGAGTTTGTTGGAAATGAGACGAGATAACTGCGGTCGGCGATGAGGGAGGCCAGGGCAGATTCAAGTGGTCGTTGCAACATCTTGATGAAGGAGGTTGCGATGAACATTCGAAAGCGCCGTTCGGATCGGTCTGGGCGGCCCCCCTTGCCGTCACCAGGTCGACCGTCGGTGGCAGGCCGAGATGAGCGACGACGGTTCTGGGCGGCGATCGCGGCAGGCCTGGAGAGTGAGGAGGCCGCAGGCGAGGCCGGTGTGTCGCCGCCGGTAGGAACACGATGGTTCCGGAAGGCCGGCGGCATGCCACCCGTGATGTTTGGGCTCTCTGCAAGGCCGCTCTCTGGCCGGTATCTCTCGTTTGCGGAGCGAGAAGAGATCGCGCTCCTACGCGTGCAAGGCTACTCCATGCAGGAGGTCGCTCGCCGACTTGGGCGGGCCGCCTCGACCATCTCCCGGGAGTTGCGGCGCAACGCCGCCACCCGAAGCGGCAGTCTGGATTATCGTGCGACGACCGCGCAATGGCATGCCGAGCGAGCCGCTCGCCGTCCCAAGCAGGCGAAGCTTGCGCAAAACGGGACATTGCGGGCGTATGTGGAAGCACGACTGGCTGGCGTCGTCGTCGCTCCGAATGGTGCTCCCGTTCCTGGTCCAACTGTGTGCGGGAAAGGCCGTCGGCATGGACCCCGGCAGGAGAGGCGGTGGGCACACGCATGGAGTCCGGAGCAGATTGCCCGTCGCCTGCCGATCGACTTCCCGGAAGATGAGACCATGCGCATCAGCCATGAAGCCATCTATCAAGCGCTGTTCGTTCAAGCTCGGGGTGCGCTGCGCCGCGAGCTGGCCGCCTGTTTGCGCACCGGGCGGGTAGTGCGGAGGCCGAGGGCGCGCTCACACACGCGAGGCAAGGCCTTCATCTCGCCCGAGATCATGATCGGTCAACGTCCGGCGGAGGCCGCCGATCGTGCCATGCCGGGCCACTGGGAAGGGGA
>LNFM01001125.1_pt1 | contig 62498 bp, 55 predicted proteins | sample 596031 | NCBI WGS metagenome assembly LNFM01 (sample SAMN04254537, study PRJNA301005) | activated carbon metagenome | isolation source: dual media filters at the Ann Arbor, Michigan drinking water treatment plant | place: USA: Ann Arbor
GAACATCCATGAACAGAAAATTGCTTGTGGCCACTGGCCTTCTTGCCGCCACGTCTTTGCTTTCCGGTTGCGCGGCATTGGGCCTTGGCGGCGGTGGCGCACAGCCGGGTAGCAATACCCGCTATGTCGCGCGCGACGTCAATACGCTCTATGCTGCGGCAAAAGAGAAGCTTGACGCGAACCAATATGAAGTTGCCGCTGCGTTGTTCGACGAGGTCGAGCGTCAGCATCCTTATTCACCTTGGGCCCGCCGTGCACAGCTGATGAGCGCGTTTAGCTATTATATGGCGCAGAAACATAACGAATCGATTCAGTCTTCGCGACGCTTCCTGTCAATACACCCGGGTAATAAGGACGCACCTTACGCCTATTATCTGATCGCGCTGAATTATTACGAGCAGATCAGCGACGTCACCCGCGATCAGAAAATATCGGAACAGGCGCTTGCGGCATTGGGCGAAGTGCAACGCCGTTATCCCAATTCGCGCTATGCCGCCGATGCGACCTTGAAGGTCGATCTGGTGCGCGATCACTTGGCAGGCAAGGAAATGGAAATCGGCCGCTTTTACCAGCGCCGTGCCTTGTGGCTCGCATCGTCGCTGCGTTTCCGCGAAGTGGTCGACAAGTTCGATACCACGACGCACGCGCCTGAGGCTTTGTACCGCCTGACCGAAAGCTATCTCGCAATGGGCGTGCCCGAAGAGGCCAAAAAGGCGGCGGCTGTACTCGGTGCTAACTATCCCGGCAGCGAATGGTACCAGCGCGCCTATGACCTGATGCAGAAGAATGCGCCCGCCGCCTGAGAATTTATTGGAACTGATGACGTCGCGGTTGCGCCTCGGCACTGAGGCGACTGCATTTCATGTTGGACACCGTATGCTCACGACGGAAATAGAATTTTGCCGGACTGTTTTATTGTTCTGAAACTGACTGTAATGGGAAGCTCAGCCGCTTCAATATATCTTCCAAATCAGACAAATAATAAGGCTTGCTCAGCCAGTGGGTGTGACCATTGGTCACGCTAATTCTGCCTTCCCGCTCAGGAGCATCGCCCGTCGCGATAATGATTTGCATGTCAGGCCATCGTGATTGTGCCTGCGTTGCGACCTCGTAACCGGAAATATCTGGTAAACCGAGATCGGTAATAAGGGCATCGAATATGCCGGCCTCCAATAGGCCTATTGCTTCGGTTCCGGAAGTACATCCCTTAGCTTCATGCCCAAGCTCGCTCAGCATATCCAACGCGGCCAGCCGAATTAAAATCTCGTCTTCAACCACCAGTATTCGCAATGATTTTTGAACATTTTCCAAGGAACGGCCGCTGGTCACATTGGACTTGCCCTCGGTTTTTGCACGGTCGATACATTCACGCACTCGGCGGGCCAGAGCATCACGACTATAAGGTTTGCTTAATAGGTTGACGCCGTCATCCAGTCTGCCAGCGTGAACGATCGAATTTTCGGTGTATCCCGATGTGAACAGCACGGCGATATCAGGAAGCAACGTCTTGGCTCGCTCTGCCATTTCCCGACTTTGCAGTTTGCCTGGCATGACGACATCGGTGAAGAGCAGATCAATCCTAGCCCCACTTTCGATTATCGCTAAACCTGCTGCGGCGTCCTCCGCCGACAAAACCCTATACCCAAGTTCCTTGAGCAACCCCGTAACGGTGGAACGGACATCTTCATCGTCTTCAACAACGAGAATATTTTCTGTTCCGCCAATAACGGCGACTGAAACATTTTCATTGAGAGTTTCGGCTTCTTCGATCGAACGCGGTAGATACATTCGGAATGTTGTTCCGTGGCCTTCCTCACTGTATACAGTGACTTGGCCACCCGATTGCTTGACCAAGCCATATACCATACTCAAACCCAGCCCGGTTCCTTTACCAATCTCCTTGGTCGTAAAAAACGGATCAAATATCTTTTCTTTGATTTCGGGCGACATGCCGCAACCTGTATCGGTTACGGAGAGCGTCACGTATTGGCCTGGTTCTAACTCGGGATTTCGCCGAGAATAAAATTCATCAATGTCCGCGTTGCTTGCTTCAATTGTAAGCTTTCCTTGCCCCTCCATTGCGTCACGTGCGTTGATCGCCAAATTTAGTATGGCATTCTCTACTTGCGCTTCATCGACAAAACTATTCCACAGTCGGTCACTAATGATCGTATCAACGTCTATCCTCTCGCCCAACATGCGGCGCAACATATTACCCATACCGCTGATCACGTGACCAAGATGGCAAGTTTTTGGAGTTAGAGCCTGTTTCCTACTAAATGCCAAAAGCTGTTGCGCAAGCTTTGCTCCGCGCTGGACGCCGGCGGAAGCCATTTGAACACGGTGTTCAGCGCGGACATTTCCAGCAACATCGCGTTCAAGTAGGTCGAGATTTCCTCTTATAACTTGTAGCAAATTGTTAAAATCATGCGCAACTCCGCCGGTGAGCTGACCCACGGCCTCCATCTTTTGCGCCTGTCGCAACTGCGCTTCAATCTCTTCACGTTCTATTAGAGCCTGTTCGATCCGTTCTTCAAGTTCAGCATTGAAGTTTTTGAGCGTTTCGCGCGCTTTAATTTCCTCCGTGATATTCTTCGCCTCTATGACCGTTCCTAACGCCTTGCCAGCGGCATCGCGGATTGGGCTCGCGGTGTAAGATACAGGATAGAAGCTGCCATCCTTGTGGACAAAAACGTCTTCGCCTTGCATTTGATTATCTTCAGGCAGAGCCCGGTCAATTGCGCATTCCTCCAAGGGGAATATGCGACCGTCAGGGTAGGTGTGATGAATTACGTCGTGAAGCGTACGTCCTTCTGTTTCCTCAAATGAATATCCTGTCAGCTGTTCTGCGGCGCCGTTCATGTAAATACATTGTTGGTGTTCGTTCATTAAGAACACGGCCATGGCGGTGTTATTCAGCACAGTATCCAGACGGTTTGTCACACTCTGCAAAGCTCGCCGCGTCGCGTTACGTTCGGTTATATCCTCGATCGCAGCATAAAAGACGGGACGTCCCTGGTCGCGCAACAATTGTAGCTTTACGGACACCTCATAATCGCTGCCGTCCTTACGGCGGTGAATAGTCTCAAAAGCAAGCAGGGGAACTTTGCCCGTTTTGAGGGGCAATATCATCTCCATAAAGGCTTCTTGCGAAAATTCTGGCTTGATGTCGACCGGAGTTAGATTTCGCAGCTCCTCGATTGAGTAGCCGAGGTTTTCGCGCGCGCCCTTGTTGACCAAAATGAATTTTAGCGTTTCAGCATCGAAGATGAAAGTCTCGCTAGCGGCGTCTTCTACAATTCGTCCAAGCCGTTCCGCAGCAGAGGTTGTTGTTAGTCTCTCAAGCTCAGCTGCAGCGCGGCCCGCAAATAATTCAAGCGTTAGGCTTGGTTCAAGCCGCTCATCGATTGCTTGGTCGTGAAAGACAGCTAGTAGACCTAACATCTCCCCGTCGCTGCTATGCAAAGGAACACCGACATAGCTTTGCACGCCAAAATCAGAGAGCATTTCATCGTTGGGGAACTGTTTCTGCACATGTTCGCGAAAAAAATAGATTTCACCCGACGCCACATGAGAGCAGGGGGTACCGTTTAGGTCATATTCGATATTGTCCTGATGCTGACCATCTCCCCAGAAAGCAATTGTTCGCGCTATTTGAGGCCGTTCCTGGTCGATTTCACATAGAATAACCCAGCGAACGTTCAAGGCAAAGGATAGGAGTTTAACGGTCTCTTTAAGGAACGGTGTACCCACGAGACGGGCGCATTCGATGACCTCGTCTGAAAATATATTCAGCTGAGAGCCTGCATAATTATTTTTGAGTTCCGGGACAGCCTGCCTCAGTTCGTCTTCCATTGATTTCCTTTTAATAGTTCAACGAAAAATGACCGCCGAGATAAACTAACCGACAATTGTAAAATTTGGAAGACGCAAAAAAGTAGGTTTCGCTGTTAGCGTATCGGGGCAGCGCATCCATCAGTATAGATTGCGCTATGTCGCGGTTTTCTATCCTTTTTTGATATCCTTCAACTAACTGCTAAATATCGTGATAGGCCCAAAAGCTTGTTTCAAACCACTCCCTCAAACCTTGCATGTCCGACTTGAATCTCTCGACACGCGCGCAAAAACGGGTAATCGGTTTGCGCAATGCTGACCGCTCTCAACATTCGCGATGTGGTGCTGATCGAGGCGCTTGACTTAGATTTTTCTGGTGGCCTGGGTGTGTTGACCGGTGAAACCGGAGCAGGTAAATCGATATTGCTTGATGCGCTGGGATTGGCGCTTGGCGCGCGCGCCGATAGCGGGTTGGTTCGCGCAGGCGCGGACAAGGCGCAGGTTACCGCGAGTTTTGATGCCCCGGCCAATGCTGCGGCTTTGCTGGCAGCCAATGATATCGAAATCGATCCAGGCGAACCATTGCTCATCCGCCGCTCAGTCAAGGCCGATGGCGGCAGCAAGGCGTTTATCAACGACCAGCCATGTTCGGCGGCTCTTTTGCGCGATGTAGGTGCATGTCTGGTCGAAATCCATGGCCAGCATGATGATCGCGGACTGTTGAACGCCAGAGGGCACCGGGCGTTGCTTGATGCGTTTGGGCGGTGCGACACCGCCAGCGTGGCTGCGAGTTTTGCAGCATGGCAAGAAGCGAAAGCACGGCTCGATGTGGCGCGTGAAGCGCTCGAAAACGCAGCGCGCGATCAAGAGTGGCTCGAGCACGCGGTTACCGAACTTACCGCCTTCAACCCACAGCCGGGTGAGGAAGAGCAACTCGCAGGCGAACGCTCCGATATGCAAAAGGGCGAGCGGATCGCCGAAGATCTAAAAGGCGTGCTCGAAAGCTTCGATGGCCCGAAAAGTGGCATTGCGCTTATTCGCGGCGCGGCACGCAAACTCGACCGTCTGGCCGATGCGCATCCCTTACTCGCCGAGGCGCTGGCCGCGCTTGATCGCGCCGTCATCGAGGCGAGTGAAGCTGAAGACAAGTTGAACGCTGCCGCCCGGGCGATCGAATATGAACCAGCGCGTCTGGACGAAATCGAAGTGCGGTTGTTCGAATTGCGGGCACTGGCGCGCAAGCATAATGTCGCGCCGGATGGTATGGTTTCGCTGCTCGCCAATCTGACTGCGCGGTTGGAATCGATTGAGGCGGGCGGTGAAGGGCTGGCAAAGCTGAAGACCGAAGTTGCCGCCAAGCATGCGGCCTATGTTCAGTCGGCGACCAAATTGTCGGACACGCGGAGCGCGGCGGCGGCGAAGCTCGACGTGGCAGTGAAAAGCGAACTCGCGCCTTTGAAGCTGGATGCCGCGCAATTTCAGACGGCGGTTGAGAAACTGCCCGAAGATCGCTGGACCGGTTCGGGAATGGATCGCGTCGAGTTTCTGATTTCGACCAACCCCGGCGCCCCCTTCGCTGCGCTGACGAAAATCGCTTCGGGCGGCGAATTGTCGCGGTTCATTTTGGCGCTGAAAGTCGCGCTTGCCGAAGAGGGCGGGGCAGCGACGATCATTTTCGATGAAATAGACCGGGGTGTCGGCGGCGCGGTTGCGGCAGCTATCGGCGAACGACTTGCACGGCTTGCACAGCGTACGCAGCTGCTCGCGGTAACGCACAGCCCGCAAGTTGCCGCAAAAGGGCAGGCGCATTATTTCATCGCAAAGTCGAGCCATGGCACGGTGACTCGCACTGGAGTGACCTTGCTGGATGCCGAAGCGCGCCGTCAGGAAATAGCGCGGATGCTGTCGGGGGCAGAAGTGACCGACGAAGCGCGCGCGCAGGCCGAACGGTTGTTGGAGGTTGCATGAACAAATTGTCCATATTGTTGGCGCTGAGCCTGGGCGCATGCGTGTCGACCGGTGACCCGCGCACGCCGGCCGACCAGTTCTTCGAGCGGATGTCGATCTTATGCGGCAAAAGCTTTGCGGGAAAAATGACAGCCGGAAATGAAAGCGACGCAAGCTTCGCAACGGCGGATTTGCAGGCTCACGCCCGCGAATGTTCGCCCCGCGAAATCCGCATCGCCTTTGATGTTGGCGAGGACCGATCGCGGACATGGATTATCACTCGCACCGAGAGCGGATTGCGGCTGAAACATCGCCATATGCTGAAGGACGGAACCGAAGACCCTGTCTCGCAATATGGCGGCGATACGGCGTCGGCAGGAACGGCGGCACGGCAGGAATTTCCAGTCGACGAATTTTCTAAAGCGATGTTCACCAAAGAAGGCCGTACGGTTTCGAACACCAATGTCTGGGCATTTGAGATAGAGCCGGGGCAGGCGCTGGTATATGAGCTGGCCCGGCCGGGGCGGCTGTTTCGGGTTTCATTTGATTTGGATAAGCCTCTGTGACATCAGAAGCCGATGCAGCCAACGAGTTGATGCGCCTAGCAAAGACAATCGCGCATCATAACAAACTCTACCATACCGAAGACTCGCCGGAAATTTCAGACGCCGAATATGATTCGCTCGTACGGCGCAATAATGAGCTTGAGGCAGCGTTTCCGCATCTGGTGCGCGCCGATAGCCCGAACAAGATAGTAGGGGCTTCAGTCGAAAATTCGGGGCTGAAAAAGGTCACTCATGCCAAACGGATGATGAGCCTCGACAATGCATTCAATGCGGATGACGTCGCTGATTTTGTCGCACGCGTGCGGCGGTTTTTGAATTTGCCCGTCGATGTAGAGGTTACGTTGACGGCAGAGGACAAGATCGACGGTTTGTCGCTGTCGCTGCGGTATGAGGGCGGCATGCTGAAGCAGGCAGCGACGCGCGGCGACGGGGCGGTGGGCGAGGATGTGACAGCAAATGTTGCGTATATTGAAGACATTCCGCAGCGTTTATGCGGCGATGCACCCGCAGTCTTCGAAATCCGGGGCGAGGTCTATATGGCCAAGTCCGACTTCGCGGCGCTTAACGCAGAGCAGGAAGCGAAAGGCGCAAAGATATTCGCCAACCCGCGCAATGCAGCTGCGGGGTCACTTAGACAGAAAGACGCAAAGGTCACTGCGGCGCGGCCTCTACGTTTTCTGGCGCATGGTTGGGGCGAAGTCAGCGCGCTACCTGCCGAGACGCAAAGCGGCATAATGGACGCAATTGCGACATGGGGCATTCCGGTTTCACCTTTGCTGGTTCGCGTGGATGGCGCGGATGGCGCGCTGGCGCATTATGCTACAATAGAGCGTCAGCGGGCCGAGTTGCCGTATGACATCGACGGCGTCGTCTACAAGGTCGATCGGTTCGATTGGCAGGAACGGCTTGGGTTTGTAGCCAAGGCCCCGCGCTGGGCAATCGCGCACAAATTTCCGGCGGAACGTGCGGAAACCACACTTGAGACTATCGACATTCAAGTTGGACGGACGGGCAAACTGACGCCCGTGGGCCGTCTGAAGCCGGTGACAGTGGGAGGCGTGGTCGTGTCCAATGTCACGCTCCACAACCGCGACGAGATTGCGCGGCTCGGCGTTCGTCCCGGTGACCGCGTAGTGGTACAGCGGGCAGGGGACGTTATCCCGCAGGTGGTTGAAAATTTGACGCGGGAGCAGGGGGGCGGTCCCTATGCCTTCCCCGACCATTGCCCGGCCTGTGGTTCGGAGGCAGTGGCAGAGGAAGGCGAAGTCGATGTCCGGTGCACCGGCGGTCTTGTTTGTCCGGCCCAACGTTTCGAACGGCTCCGCCATTTTGTGAGCCGTCCGGCGCTCGATATCGAGGGGCTTGGCGAGAAAAGCATATCCGAGTTTATCGATGCCGGATGGCTGCATTCACCGGCTGATATCTTCCGGCTAAAGCGACATCGCGTTGAGCTTTTAACGCGCGAAGGGTGGCAGGATAAGTCTGTGGACAACCTGTTGGCAGCGATCGAAGCGAAACGCGCCCCTGACGCAATGAAACTGCTTTTTGGTCTCGGTATCCGGCATGTCGGCGCCGGCACGTCGAAAGACCTCGTGAAAAATTTCTACACTTTGGACGCCATTAAAGATTTGGGTATGCGGATCGCTGCAGGCGACGAAACGGCTGTTGGCGAGCTAACCGGAATCGACGGTATTGGCCCCGCGGTTGCGCAGGCGCTCGGCGATTTTTTTCATGAGCCGCACAACCGCGAAGTTTGGGAAGACCTGCTAAGTGAGGTAAGTCCGCCTGCGTATGTCTCCAATATCCGGGAAAGCGAATGGACTGGCAAAACCATTGTGTTCACCGGCAAGCTTGAGACCATGAGCCGGGAAGAAGCCAAGGCGCAAGCTGAGGCTTTGGGCGGGAAGGCAGCAGGCTCGGTCAGCGCGAAAACCGATCTGGTTGTCGCCGGGCCCGGGGCAGGGTCAAAACTGAAGCAGGCGACGGCTTTGGGTATTCGCGTGATTGGCGAGGCGGAATGGGCGGCGATTGTCGCAGCAAGCTAATCAAACTTGGCGGCGCGCTGATTAAAAGGAGCAATCAGCGCGCCGCCAGAGCCGCAGCAGCCCCCCTCAGTGCCGCGCGACTCAAAGCTGTCCTATTCTAAATTCTTACTGGCATCTACTTTTCGGTTATAGAGGCCACGCGACTCCGAAAGGGCTTGCTTCGGCGACACTTATATGACGGTTTGGGCATCGATAATGCCAAGAAGTTTACAATCGCAAAATCTTCCCGAAAATTCAGGTCGTTCAATCGGCGCGCCCGCCATGTTTGCAAGTTTTCCACCAGAAATGCAGGCGGAACTGCGCAAGAAAGCGATTTGCCGGAGTTTTTCACCGGGTCAGTTTCTTTATCACCGTGGCGACGTGGCCGACGGGTTCTGGGTTGTCGAGAAAGGCCAGGTCAAGCTCGGGCATCAGGATGTGCAAGGCAATATGCATATCCTTTTCATTCTGGGACCAGGTGATAGTTTCGGCGAACTGGCTTGTCTCGGCCAGTTTGACCGTGTGCTAGACGCCGAAGCGCTCGATACGGCACAATTAATGTGGGTGAGCGACACGATATTTTCCGAAATCATCACAGGGTCACCAGAAATTTCGAGGCAGTTACTGCGGATATTGGCTTTGCAGTTGCAGGAAGCGCTCGATGATTTGCTCGTTGTGCGCAATATGCCTGCACCAAAGCGGCTCGCGCAGCGCTTGTTGGCCTTTGCCGAGGGTCGCGAGGCACCGGTCAGGCTAGGTATCAAGCAGCAGGAGCTAGCCGAACTAATCGGTGTATCGCGTATGACGATTGCGTCGACCCTAGCAGAGCTCGAGGCGCTCGGCCTCATTACCCGGCATTACGGCCACCTCGTGATTGAGGACCCGGCGGCTCTGCAGTGCTGGATGAAAGATTAACCTAGAACCAGTGCATCACGCCACCAGGTAGCGGGGTCCAGATACCCATGCGCACACCAGCATTGCGCAGTACGGTTGCTGTCCAGTTATTGCAGGTATTAATCGCCGAATAATGGCCGTTGCTGTCATAAAAAAGATTATCGTCCGCATATGCGGAATGGGCGATGCTATCCCCGTTCTTGTTTAGCCGGAATGTCGACCGGATTTGGCTCATAATACTCCGATATTGTTTTGGCGTCACCCGTAGCAATTTCCGGTGGGCAAGCGGCTGCGGGTTGATCAGATGGTATATGTGTAGCGTTGTATAATTCGATCCAAAAATCGCACTAGCGACATCGCCGCTTTTGACGTCATCCCATGTTTGCGCATTTCGATAAACGCGGCCATGGCCCCAGCCAATCATAGCATGGGTGCCGTAAAGGTCGCGATTAGTCAGGTGGTCGGGACGGATTAAGTCGCTTAGATCTTCACCCGCAGCAGCAATCGGCAAGACTAAGCTGACATGAACACCATTGGTTTCGACAAAAATATCGACACCGTCCTTTGGTTGTTGCCAGTCATTATTTGCAGGAACAAGACTGCCGATCAGGGCCGCCAGCATGTAGAGGCCGACCACCAGCAACGGCCAAGCGATAATTGCACGCAGCGTGGTCCACAGGCTGTTGATGCTAAACAGTTTCAAGTGTAACCACTTCCCTATGGCCGATTTCCAGCATGTTTATGATAGCCCGCCCGATGGCGCAAATGCCGATTGGACGATCCCGCAGGATTGGGAGAAGTTCAGCGCTGATGAACATGCTATGTGGGATAAGTTGTTCGCGCGGCAATCCGAAATGCTACCTGGACGGGCGGCGGACGCCTTTTTGCGCGGGATGGATGTGCTTAAGTTGTCGAAGCCGGGTATCCCCGACTACCGCGAACTTAACGCGCGGCTGATGGCAGCAACGGACTGGCAAGTGGTTGCTGTGCCGGGTCTTGTTCCTGATGCGGTGTTTTTCGACCATTTGGCGAACAGGCGTTTCCCTGCAGGGAATTTCATCCGAACACCAGAGCAACTCGATTATCTGCAGGAGCCCGACGTTTTCCATGACGTGTTCGGCCATATGCCGATGCTTGCCGACCCGGTTTTTGCTAATTATATGGTGGCTTATGGCCAAGGCGGCTTGCGTAGCCTCGGTTTCGGCGCGCTCGATCATTTGGCGCGGCTATATTGGTATACGGTCGAATTTGGTTTAATCCAGCAGCCTGACGGCATGCGCATCTATGGCGCAGGTATCGTATCAAGCTATGCCGAAAGCGTGTTTGCGCTGGATAATCCAAGCCCCAACCGTATCTGCTTCGATCTGTTGCGCGTCATGCGGACCGAATATCGAATCGATGATTTTCAACAAAACTATTTTGTCATTCCGAGCCTCGACCAGCTGCTTAAAGTAACCGTCGAAACGGACTTTGAGCCGCTTTATGCAAAGCTCGAAAAATTGTCGGATATCGCCATCGCGGATATTTTACCCGAGGATAATGTTGTCACACACGGCACGCAAACCTATGCGCGCGAAAAGGCGTAAGGGAACCGGTCGTTAAAAAGGGAGGCAAAACAACCGGTCCCCCGCATTGCTGCCGTTTAGGGCAGCAAAACTGAATCGATTACGTGAACGACGCCGTTCGACTGCATAACATCGACGGTTGTCACAGCAGACTGGCCACCTTTGCCGTCAGTGATGACGACGCTGCCACCCGACAAACGTGCTGACAGACGTTCGCCGGCTACGGTGGTGAGCGATGCTTTGCCGCCGCCTGCTTTAATCGCCGCGACGATATCCTTCGAGGTCAACTTGCCTGCCACCACATGATAGGTCAGGATCTTGGTCAGAGTCGCCTTGTTTTCTGGCTTGACCAGCGTGCCGACCGTCCCATCGGGCAATTTTTCAAATGCGGTGTTGGTTGGCGCGAAGACGGTGAACGGGCCAGGGCTCGACAAGGTGTCGACCAGACCAGCGGCGCTGACTGCGGCGACAAGGGTGGTGAGATTTGGGGCGGCCGATGCGTTTTCGACGATCGTCTTGGCTGGTGCCATAGCGGCGCCGCCAACGGTCGGGTTCGACATTTTGTGATGGTTGGCTACAACTGCGCTACCGGCCAAGGTTGATGAGGCAAGTGCGAGTGCAACAAAAATACGCTTTGTGTTGTTCATGATTTCAGCTTTCCTGTTCTGCGCACGACCGGGGGATGGCGTGCTGCGGATAACTACGGAAGGCTGTGCCGTGCGGATGCACAGGAGCTTCAAAAAAATTCAAAGCGTCGTGATTTTGCCGCTGGCGATGACTGGTCCGGTTGGTTTGCCGCCAGGACCGCCGGTTTGGAGTTCAGGTGTGATGGCCAATGTGCCGCCACTTCCCATATATTGCCGCGATTCGAGCGGTACGGTCATTGTTGTGGCTTTGTCCGAAGCGACAATCCCTAATGAGTGCGGCGTTCCGTCGGCAGGAATGATCCACAATTCGGGATAAAGTTCACCGGTGTCGAGAGATACAGGAGTGACGATCATGCGCCCGGTTCCAGCCTCATAGCTTGCCGTCAAAGATGCTTCGCCGGTTTCGCTTCCCAGCGCGGCGATCAAAGGCACTTCGGGCGCAGGGGGTGCTGCTGCATCGGGCTTTTGTAAGAGCAGGATTCCTAGGATCGCGGCTGCGCTGACCGAGATACCTGTCAACGACCGCCAGAACAGCAATTTACCCGACCCGACATCCTGTCCGGTTTGCTCGGGCAGCGCATTCTGGATGTTACCCCAAATATGGGCCGGAACATTTGCATCGCCCGACAGCATCGGCGCGAGACGCACGCGCCATGCCTCGACCTCCGCTGCAAACATAGCATCGGTGGCGATACGCGCGGTCGCCGACGCATCACCCGCTGCGTCGAGCAATCCGAGCACATATTCGCCCGCAAGTGCGATATCTTCTTCGCTCAATATGGTCATGAAGCCCCCTCCATGCAGCCGCGCAGCTTGATCAGCGCGCGTCTTATACGACTTTTAACCGTCCCGAGCGGTTCGCCCTCGCGCGCGGCCAAATCCGCATAGGTTGCGCCGCCGATAAACGCACTGCGGATAAAATTGGCGTCGCGACGTTCCAGTGCTTCGATGCATCCGTGGAGCACATGATTTTCGCCAGATGCCAATAACTGCGCATCCGCCAGCGGCGCAGGGTCGGCGATTTCTGCAGCCTCATCCAACGATGTCATCCCCGCCTTACCTCGCGCGCGCAACCGGTCAATGGCGCGGTTACGCGTTACCGCGACCAGCCAACTTATCGGGCTAGCACGCCCCGATTCAAAGCTCGCGGCCTTGTTCCAGATGGTGAGATATGCGTCTTGCAATGCTTCTTCCGCTTCATTCCTGTCGGGGAAGATACGCAGGCAGACGCCGAATAGTTTCGCAGATGTCGCGCGATATACCGCTTCGAATGCCGAACGGTCACCGTGACCGGTGCGGACAAGCGCGTCGGCAAGCCTTGCGCGCCGCGCGGAATCCAGATCGGAACTAGCTGAATCTGCTGCCATTGTTTTGGATATGGCGGATGCGGGCGCGCGGTGCAATAAAGCTTTGCTCACCAGGTGCCAAAATCGCCCGGCGGCTGGCTGGTACGTCTGGAGGCACGAAGCGGGCGTTGCCAGCTATAGTCGTGCCGCTTGACCAGCCACAGGCAGGGCCAGTCGCCAAAATCTTCACGCCGCTGTAACCGGAAACCTTGCAGCCGATAAGCGCGCAACACCGCTTTGGCTTGCGTATCGAGCAAGCCCGCCAATATCAGCGATCCGCCGCTCCGCACAATTTCGGCCAGGGACGGCGCAAGCTCGATCAGTGGCCCGGCCAGGATGTTGGCGATCACAAGATCATAAGGCGTGCGTTGATGAATGAGCACATGGTCGGTGCCCGATGCGGTGCAAAGTGCGAGCTCACCCTGACCGGTTCCGAGAGGGACATTGTTTACACCGGCGTTATTGGCGGTAACTTCAACGCTGACAGGATCGATATCCGATGCAGTGATATAGGCGTGCGGCCACAAATGCCGTGCGGCAAATGCCAGCAGACCGGTCCCCGTGCCGATGTCTGCGACGAGATCGTAATACTTGCCCTGGCGTTTCATCCGATCGAGCATCGTGAGGCAGCCACTAGTCGTTTCGTGGCCGCCAGTCCCGAATGCCCGGCTGGCATCGATCAGAAATGGAACAGCGCTGGCTGGAACATCGCCCTTGTTCGTCGAGGTATGGACGTAGAAACGCCCCGCATGAACAGGTTGCAGCGATTGCTGACTCATTACCAGCCAATCCTCATTAGGCAGTTCTTCGGCAACCGGCCTTGCTTTGCGCGCGCTCGGCAGGCGAGTTTGGATGGCGGCAATAACCTGTTTATCTGGCTTTTCGGAGAAATAGGCCTTAACGCGCCATTTGGCATCGTTGAACGCTTCGGTTTCTTCTGCGACAATCGAAGGCATCGGCTCGAGCGTCGCCAGCCATTCGTCATCCTCGTATAACGCCTCTGCTTCCTGACGCGTGCAGGGCAGCGTGACCAGCCAGTTCAATTTGCCGCTTCTTTGGCCAAGCGTGCGTCGAGGCGGTCTTTTGCGGCACTGGCGTATCGAACGCAGCCTGTCCGATCGATCAGTTTTGATTTGTTCGCAAGCCTTTCAAACAATTCGCTTTGGAACGGATGCGGGCTGATAAGGATGTCGCATTTTTTAAAGCTGGATATGCGGTCAATCGATGCGAGGATCGTTGCGACATAGGCAGGGTTATCGGTGAAACGATAGGTATCGGCCGATACCGCATTGAGGCTGTCAGAATAGACGATCTGCTGGCACACCGCGCCTTCGCAGGATTTCCATGTCCAGCTTGTTCCGCCTGGCGTGTGTCCCGGCGTTGTGATCATAGTCAGCTCTTGTTGTCCGAGCCGAAGCGTTTGGCTGTCGCGCAGAATCAGGTCGGCCTTCACTCCTTCGAACGGTGGAAGCAACCCCAATTGCGGGTCGGTCGGTCCAGGCGTACCGCTTTCCATCGCAGCTTTGGCTTCAGCGCGGGTGACGAATTTAGCGCCAGTGATGCGTTTGAGCTCGGCGAGGCCGCCCGCGTGGTCGACATGTTCGTGCGTGGCGAGAAGATAGCGCACATCTTTGGGTTCGAAACCGAGCTTACGGATATTTTCCGCAATGCCGCTTGCGGCTTCGGCCGTTGCGCCGTCGATCAGGAAGTGCCCCTTGGGCGATGTAATCAGTAATGCCGTGATGCCGCAGGTGCCGACCATATAGACATTACCATATATATGCGCGGGCGGTGCCGCGTCGCTCCAGCCATCGCGACCGGCACAGGCTTGCTTGATCGGTTCGAACGTCGCGGTGCTTTTTTGCAATGCCTCGGATGGCGCGCATCCCGCCATTGAAAAACACGCAACTGAAATTACCAAAGATTTATTAACGGACATAGCTCGCCCCATTTACATCAAGAACTGCGCCGGTCATCGACGGCGGCGCGTCGAGTGCGCAGAATCTGGCGATTGCAGCTACCTCTTCAGGATCAGCGACTTTGCCCAGCGGGATGTCTGCCAGCAATTTGTCACCGCCGCGGCTTTCCAGATAATCTTCGGCCATTCCCGTCATTGTGAAGCCGGGGCAGATAGCAAAGGCGTATATACCCTGTGATGCATAGGCGCGGGCGATGGTTTTGGTCATCGCGACCATGCCCGCCTTCGAAGCGGCATAATGCCAGTGGTCGGGGCTGTCGCCGCGATGTGCGGCGCGGCTCGCGATGTTGACGATCCGCCCGCTCGCATTCGTCCGCTGCCAATGCAGGACTGCAAGGCGGCACAATTCGGCGCTCGCGGTCAGGTTGACCTGTATTGTGCGGTTCCAGTTTTCACGCCAGTCTTCGTCATTTGTGGTGATCGGGTTGGCTTCGAAAACGCCAGCATTGTTGATCAATATATCGACCTGCCCATCAAGGGTGGCGAGCGAATTGGCCCACAATTTTGCTGGCACCAGCGGATCGGCGAGGTTGCCGTCTTTGCTAGCGAGGGCAAGAACGCGAACTGCATCGGGGTCGAATGCCTGGACGATGGCTGCACCGATACCGCGCGATGCGCCGGTGACAAGGATATGGGTTTTCATTCGCGTTGCTTTTCACAACGCGAATGGAAATTCAATGGCGCTGATTGCTAATGTGCCTTAGCCGAGACCAGCGACAAATTTGCGCGCATTTTCCTGAAGCGACGACAGCTTGGAATCAACCTGGTTGAAACCCTGCTCAAGCGCGGTGATTTCGGACACGACATTTTCGGTATCCGAACGGATCGCAGAGATCGTATTCGACATCAGGTCGGCGGCGAGCGCGGTTTCATCGACCGAAGCGGTAATCATCGTGACGGTCTGAGCCTGATCCTCCATCGCGTGGCGGATGCGTTCGGCGCTGTGCTGGACTTCGCCGACGATCGACTGGATGGCTGCGTTCGATTCAACTGACGCCTTGGTGGCGCTTTGAATCGCGGAAATCTTCTGAGCGATTTCATCGGTTGCCTGAGCTGTCTGGTTGGCAAGGCTTTTCACCTCTTGCGCGACAACCGCAAATCCGCGTCCGGCGTCACCGGCACGGGCGGCTTCGATGGTGGCGTTGAGCGCCAGCAGGTTGGTCTGCCCGGCAATATCGCGAATAAGGCCAAGGATTGAATCGATCGACTGTGACTGTTCCGACAATGTATCGGTTGCAACCACGCTTTGTGAGGCCTGGGCTGCCGCACGTGTTGCCACGTCAGCAGCCGTTTCGACTTCGGTTCGCGCATCTTCGATTGCGCGAATAAGGCCTGCTGCTGTCTGCGCAGCTTCGCGCATGGCAACCGCCGATTGTTCGGAAGCCGCAGCAACTTCGCTGGTTTTGGCGAGCATGCCATGTGCCATTTGCGAACTGCTTGCTGCCTGATGTTTCAAAAGACTCGTTTGCTCCGCCACAGCCGAAGTGGCGCTGCCGATATCTGCTTCAAAATTCGCAGAATGTGCGATTTGGCGTTCGGCGAAACGCATTTGTTCATGCTGCCCAAATATTGTGGCCGTGATAGTCAGTTCAATCGCGTTTAATCTGCTTAAGGTGTCGACATGAAGCCGGATCTCTTCGGCGGACAATGCGCCATCTGCCATAAGTTTTATGATAACGCGGTGATTGGCGGTTCCCGTCGCTGCCATGACCATACCGAGCGGCACGCCGCGCTCACATGAATCCACGATCATAGAGCGGCTGATGTTTAGCCACACCCGGTCTTCAAAACGGACGGTGCGCATCTCAAGATAGCTCGCAAGTAGATCTCGCGACTTGCGTATCCGCTCATCATCGAATCCGGAGCTGAATTGCGGGGAATTGATCCAGAACGACCAGTAATCCTCGCTCAATACCGAGTAGCTACCCTGCAAATAGGTGCCAAGCTTACGGCAATTTTCGGCCAGTTTCCCGTCATGATCGTGCGGCGCAATTATCGCATCGAGGTCAATTTGCCTTTGCCCGTCTGACTGACCCATTATTTGCTCCAGTTTTTTGCGCCAGGTCTCGTCTGGCGGTGTTCGGCTGTTTCTAGAGATAAAATGGTTAACAGCGGGTTATCCAGCGGCGGAATTTGCATTCGGAAATTCTCCCTGCACGGGCCTTGCGTGAGGCGGCTAAAGCATTAAAGAGCAACGCATCATCGCTAACCCGACGTTTTCAAAAAGGACGTGAGACATGACGCAAAAAGCTGGCAGGCCATTGGCGCCACATTTGCAGATTTACCGTTGGTCGCCGCAAATGGCGATTTCGATATTTCATCGCGCCACCGGCTTTATACTTGCAACCGCCGGCATGTTGACGTTGCTGTGGTGGTTATCCGCGATCGGCGGCGGAGCAGAGAGCTATGCGTCTTTCCAAAAATATGTTGTCTCGGCAGGCGTTGGAGCAACCGGTCTGCAAACCGCGTCCAACTGGTTTTTCAGGCTCGTCGCATTGGCCGTAACTTTCAGTTTCTTCCAGCATGTGTGTTCCGGACTTCGCCATCTCGTGCTCGACATAGGCGCAGGTTATGAGCTGAAGACAAACCGGACCTGGGCAGTTGCTGCATTTGTCGCGGCGTTTTTTGCAACTGCATTGGTGGCGCTGCTTGTGGCATCGCGCTTTATCGGAGTTTAATCGATGGATAGCAGAACATATATCGGCAGGGTGCGCGGTCTCGGGTCGGCCAAACATGGCGGCGGCCACTGGATTTCGCAGCGAATGACGGCGGTCAGCAACCTGTTGCTGACGACGTGGCTCGTCACGTCGTTGCTGATCTTGCCGAACTTCGATCAGGCAACGCTTGCGCAATGGCTATCCCAGCCAACGGTTGCGGTGCCAATGATACTCATGCTGGTCAGCATTTTCTGGCATATTCGGCTTGGGCTTCAAGTGCTCATCGAGGATTATGTGCACGACAATTCGCTCAAATTCGGGGCGATTGCCTTTCTTAATTTCTATGTTGTTGGCGGTGCCGCATTCGGCATTTTTACCGTAGCAAAACTTGCATTCACCGGAGCTCCCGCCTGATGTCCGACGCGTATAAGATTATTGATCACACCTATGACACCGTTGTTGTCGGAGCAGGCGGTTCGGGTTTGCGCGCCACTATGGGCAGTGCCGAAGCGGGTTTGAAAACTGCTTGCATCACCAAGGTTTTCCCCACCCGTTCGCACACCGTGGCTGCTCAGGGCGGGATTGCCGCATCGCTTGGCAATAACTCGCCCGACCACTGGACGTGGCATATGTATGACACCGTCAAGGGCTCCGACTGGCTCGGCGATCAGGACGCGATTGAATATATGGTGCGCGAAGCACCTGCCGCGGTTTACGAGCTTGAGCATGCAGGCGTGCCGTTTTCGCGCAACGCCGATGGCACAATTTACCAGCGCCCATTCGGCGGCCATATGCAGAATATGGGCGAAGGACCTCCGGTTCAGCGCACTGCTGCGGCAGCCGACCGGACCGGCCACGCGATGCTTCACGCGCTTTATCAGCAGAGCCTGAAATATGACGCAGACTTTTTCATTGAGTATTTTGCGCTCGACCTGATCATGGAAAATGGCGAATGCCGCGGCGTAATCGCCATGTGCATGGAGGATGGCAGCATCCACCGCTTCAAGAGCCATGCCGTGGTGCTGGCAACCGGTGGATATGGCCGCGCTTATTTCTCTGCAACCTCGGCACATACCTGCACCGGCGACGGAGGCGGTATGGTGCTGCGCGCTGGCCTGCCGTTGCAGGATATGGAGTTCGTTCAGTTCCACCCGACCGGCATTTATGGCGCAGGCGTGCTGATTACCGAAGGTGCGCGCGGTGAAGGTGGATACCTGACCAACAGCGAAGGCGAACGGTTCATGGAGCGCTATGCACCGTCGGCCAAGGATTTGGCGTCGCGCGATGTCGTGTCGCGTTCGATGGCACTCGAAATGCGCGAAGGTCGAGGCGTTGGTCCGGAGAAGGACCATATCTATCTTCATCTCGATCATATCGACCCGGCCGTATTGGCGCAGCGTTTGCCCGGCATCACCGAAAGCGGCAAGATTTTCGCAGGCGTCGACCTGACGCGGCAGCCGCTGCCTGTTTCGCCCACTGTCCACTATAATATGGGCGGGATACCCTGTAATTATCACGGCCAAGTCGTCACCAAGAAGGACGGCAACGACGACACAGTCGTCCCCGGTCTTTATGCTGTGGGCGAAGCGGCATGCGTTTCGGTCCACGGCGCTAACCGGCTTGGTTCGAACTCGCTGATCGATCTGGTGGTGTTTGGCCGAGCGACCGGTTTGCATTTGAAAGCCAATCTAACACCGGGCGCAGCGCACCGCGCGTTGCCCAAGGACGCGACTGACCTGCCGCTGGCGCGCGTCGACAAATTCCGCAACGCCAAGGGCGGCTCGCCGACATCGCAAATCCGACTCGAAATGCAGCGCACCATGCAAAAGCACGCCGCCGTATTCCGCGACACCGAACTGCTCGCCGAAGGCGTAACCTTGATGGAAAAGGTCAACAAGCGTTTGGAAGACATCCATGTCACCGACCGCAGCCTGATCTGGAATACCGACCTCATCGAAACGCTCGAACTTGATAATCTGATGGCGCAGGCCGTCTGCACAATGGAAAGCGCGAACAACCGCAAAGAAAGCCGGGGCGCCCACGCGCACGAAGATTTCCCTAACCGCGATGACGAAAACTGGATGAAGCATACCGCGTCATGGTTCGACGGTTGGGGCGGTTCAGGCGGCAAGGTAACGATCGATTACCGTGCAGTGCATGATTACACGCTGACTGATGAGGCGGAGTATATCAAGCCGAAAGCCCGGGTTTATTAAGTTCTTAGCGTGCCGGTCGAGTGGCACCGGTGCTGTGACCGCGTAAGGATTGTCTCGCCCCTTGAGCTTCCTGGCAATATTCGCCAGTTGTGCGGCATTGCGCTTTTAAAGCGTCTATCCCCGCGATCCATTGTTTCTGGGCCTGGACATCGCCGTAGATGTCCGGCGAATACATGTTACGACTGTCACTGTATTTGCCATCGCCGAGTTGGGATGACGCAGGAGGGGATTCTTTCAGCGCACAACCCGCGCAAGTTGAAACAATTCCAAATAAAAGCAGAAATCTAGCGCCAATTGTCATTACGGGCTGCAAAATAGCGTTGGATTGCCTTTTCCGCAATTGCCCAATCGTCGCTCCAGCGTACGCTGGGGCGACGGAGCTAGAAGGTTTTTAAAACTCCAGCCGAAATTTCCAAACTGCGTTTGCGTTTTTCATGATCGAATATCGAGCACGCGACGATAATCTCATCGGCTTTCGTCCGCTCGATAAACCTCGCTAAGTCTGCCTTCACTGTATCCGTCGCGCCGATCGCACTGGCCGACAGGACATTGTCCAGCATCGCGGCGTGGGACGGCGGCAATGACGCGCGGTAGCCATCGACAGGCGGCGGCATCTGGCGGGGGTTGCCGGTGCGTAACGACACGAAGCTTTGCTGCAGCGAACTGGCGAGATATTCGGCCTCTGCGTCGGTTTCGGCGGCAATGATGTTGAACGCCGCCATCGCGTAAGGCGCGTCGAGTGCCGCGCTGGGTCGGAAATGACTTCGATAGATGTGCAGCGCCTCGTCGAGCAAATCCGGTGCGAAGTGGCTGGCGAAGGCGAAGGGCAGGCCGAGTGCACCTGCGACTTGCGCGCCGTATAGGCTGCTGCCAAGGATATAGAGCCTAACATCCGCCCCCGCGCCTGGAGTGGCCACAATGCCCGTTTGACCATCATCGGCGAAGTAGCTTTGCAATTCCATCACGTCGCGCGGGAAGGCGTTGGGATCGCTGTCGAGCGTTCGGCGGATCGCGGCGGCAACGTGCTGATCGCTGCCCGGCGCGCGGCCAAGCCCCAAGTCGACGCGTCCCGGAAAGAGCGCATCGAGCGTGCCGAACTGTTCGGCAATGACCAAGGGTGAATGGTTGGGCAGCATGATGCCGCCCGAACCCACACGGATCGTTTTCGTCGCGGCGGCGATATGACCGATAACAACGCTGGTCGCGGCGCTTGCGATGCCACGCATCCCGTGATGTTCGGCTACCCAGTATCGCGTAAAGCCAAGGCTCTCGGCATGGACAGCAAGGTCGGCGGCATTGGCCAGTGCAGTGGCGACATTGCCGCCTTCAACGACGGGAACGAGATCCAGCATGGAGAATTTGGTCATATGGTGTAGATGGTAGCGGACGGCTCCAAAGCCAAGCGCAATCGACTATGTTTGCATGCCGTGCCATAGCGTTGGCAATGCTGACCGACCTATACGCACCTTTTTTGTTAACCACGTTGCTAATCGAGTTGACGCCCGGCCCGAATATGGCTTGGCTCGCACTCACCAGTGCCAGTTACGGCAAACGGTCGGGTTTTGCTGCCGTGTCAGGAATTGCGTTGGGACTTGGCTTGCTCGCTGCTGCATCGGCGGTGGGTTTGGCTGAACTGGCTACCCGCTCGCCATTTGTTTTCGGCCTGCTGCGTTACGCCGGGGTGGCCTATCTATTATGGCTAGCGTGGAAGGCATGGGCAGGTAAAGACGAGCTTTCGCCCGATATCGCCAACCAGAATGCGCTCGGCGCATGGTTTCGGCATGGGTTGCTTTTGAATTTGCTAAACCCGAAGGCCGCGGTGTTTTTCATTACCGTGCTGCCTGCCTATATTTCAACAGCAGTTCCGATAGCGCCGCAGACCGGGCTGCTTTCGGCAAGTTATGTTGCGATTGCGACTGCGATCCACCTCTTGATAGTAGCGTTCGCCGGGCACGCGCATGGCTGGATTTCAGTGGGCGATAGAAGCCACATCATACGACGCATTTTTGCAGGATTGCTGGCCGCGATTGCGATCTGGTTCCTGTTCAGTACAGCGTGACGCTTTTCACGATTTCCTCACCTTCCCATCATGGCTTTCATGGCGAGACTTGTCATGAAGTGGCGGCTAAAAGCAGCACACAGGAGGCAATCAAATCATGACAACCGAACGAAGTCCCGGATGGAAACTGTTCCTTGCCGGAGTTATTGGAATTGCGCTCGTGATCCCGCTGATGATGGTTTACGCGCTGGTCTGGGACCGGCAGGAGCAATCGAACGTCGCTCAAAATTCGATCGCCGCGGGTTGGGGCGGTCCGCAAGTCGTTGTCGGACCAGTGCTCGTCATTCCCTATACCGCTAACAGCGTCGAGACCGTCGACCAGAACGGCCGCCAGACAACGCGCACCGTCCAAGTGACCAAAGAGCTTTTCCTCTCGCCAGAGACCAATACGCTGACCACTAATCTGAAGCCGGATCGCAAACGGAAGTCGATTTACGAGAGCGTCCTGTTCGTTGCCGAGAATAGCGGGTCGGCGCGCTTTGCCTTGCCGGCCGATTTCGCGCGTTATGGTATCGCGCGTGAGGCGTTGAACCTGGCAGGGGCAGAGTTGCGGTTCGGAATATCCGACGCGCGCGGACTTCAGGCCGACAGCAAGGTTGAGGTCAATGGCACCTGGCTCGAGTTGCAACCCGGCAAGGGATTGGCGGCATCGGGCGGTTCGGGTTTCTTCACCTTTGTCGATTGGGACGCAGTTTCCCCAATGGAAGTCACCTACAACTTCGCCATTCGCGGTAACAAGACACTGACGATGGTTCCGCGCGGCGGGGAAACTAAGTGGAACGTGAAGTCGAGTTGGCCGAGCCCAAGCTTCGCTGGCGACTTCTTGCCAACCAAACGCGATGTTAAATCATCAGGATTTACATCAAGCCATGCAGTAACCAATCTTGCACTGGGTCAGGCGCTCGTACTGACTGACGACTTGGCTGCGCCTGTACCGGCCAATATCACCAAATATGATAGTATGGAGGTGATGAACGTAAGCGCGCCGTCTGCTGGTGGCGGACAGAGTCAGGCGGCAACCATCGGGTTGATTGAGCCTGTCGACCTCTACAGTCAGGTGGATCGTTCGGTGAAGTACGGATTCCTGTTTATCGGTTTCACTTTCCTGGCGTTCCTGATGTTCGACTTGATCGCTGGTGCAAAGGTTGCAGCGGCGGAGTATTTGCTGACAGGCGCCGGGCTGGTACTGTTCTTCGTGCTGCTGCTCGCCTTTGCCGAGGTTGTCGGCTTCATGTGGGCCTATCTGGTTGCTGGCGGCGGGATAACCGGATTGCTGACGGCTTATTCGGCGGCGATATTGAAAAGCTGGATGCGAGCCCGGTTTATTGGGGGCCTACTGGTTGGGCTGTATGCCACACTTTACGTACTGCTGAACCTTGAGGCATACTCGCTGATCATCGGCTCGCTGCTGCTCTTCGTCGCACTCGCGGTAGTCATGTGGGCAACACGCGCCATCGACTGGGGTGCCAAGCGCGAAGTTGCAGGCGAACCAACTACAGACCGACCGACCGCCAGCGTAACAACGAAGAGTTAAGTTCAGAGACAGATCGGACGCCCATGAGTTTCATGTCGCGTTCGATCTCATCACGTAGTTTGCCTACGATACGCCGGACGCCGGGTTCGCCAGCCGCCGCCAGCGCGTACAAATATAATCGCCCACCGGAGCAAGCCGTTGCCCCGGCGGCGATTGCTTTGAGGACATGGCTACCGCGCCGGACGCCGCCATCGCAAATGATGTCGATCTTGCCGCCGACGGCGTCGGCGATTTCGGCAATCTGATCGAAGGGCGATCGTGATCCGTCGAGTTGTCGACCTCCGTGGTTCGATACCATGATCGCCGTCGCGCCAATATCGACCGCGCGTTTGGCGTCCTCGACTGACATGATGCCTTTCAAGCAAAAATGCCCGCCCCAATCGGCGCGGACCTTCTCAGCCATTTTCCAGTCCATCGATGTATCGAGCATGGTGTTGAAATATTCGGCGACCGAAACCGCGACATTTGTGCCTGCATCGACATGCGTTTGCAAATTGGGCAGCGCAAACTTTTCGCGAAGCAAATAGTTGGCAACCCAGCCTGGGTGCGTCGCATAGCTCAACACCGAAGCAGGCGTGAAGCGGGGAGGCGATGTGAACCCGCTCCGCAGGCATCGTTCGCGGTTGCCCGAAACAATGGTATCGACGGTGAGGGCAATCGCATCGAACTTCGCCGCCTTACAACGTTCGATCATCGAGGCATTCAGTCCCTTATCCTTATGAATGTAGAGCTGGAACAGCTTGGGCGATTTGATAGTTTCACCAACTTCTTCAATGCTGACCGTCGCAAGCGACGATATCCCGAACCAAGTATCAAAGGTTTGCGCTGTCGCGCCAACCGCACGCTCTCCCTGCCAGTGGAACAGCCGCTGCAATGCAGTCGGCGAGAGCAACAACGGCATCGCAATGCGTTTGCCCATCACCGTCGCGCTCATGTCAATTTCTGACACACCGGCCAGCACATTTGGCACCAGATAACAGTCATCAAATGACGACGTATTTCGATCCTTCGTGCGCTCGTCATCTGCCGCGCCGTCGATATAATTAAATATTGGCGACGGCAGCCGCGCCTTGGCTAACCTACGGAAATCTTCAACATTATGGCAATCGGTAAGCCGCATGGGCGGCTTATTGCACACCTTGCAGATAATTACAGCTATTCGGATTCTTGCTTTGAATTCCGCGCTTCAACGCTTCCATCCGCTGTTCGGAAGTGCCGTGCGTGAACATACTCTCGACAGGCGCGCGTCCGGCGTCAGCCATCAATTTGTCGTCGCCAATAGCATTGGCGGCGCGCATGCCTTCTTCGATGTCGCCTGGTTCTATGCGGTTGGCATTAATGCCAGCCCAGACGCCCGCAAAACAGTCGGCCTGCAATTCCATGCCTACTTGCAACCGGTTGCCATCTGCCTGGCTCGAACGCGCTTGAAGCGTGCGCACTTGATCGGCGATGCCTGCCAGATTTTGAATATGGTGTCCGACTTCGTGCGCAATGACATAAGCATAAGCAAAATCGCCGCCTGCGCCCATCTGGCTTTCCATCTGTTCGAAGAAGCTAGTGTCGAGGTAAATGCCCTCATCCGACGGGCAATAAAACGGACCCATTGCTGATTGCGCCGCGCCGCAACCTGATTGGCCGCCGCCTTGATAGAAGTTAAGCGTAGCGGGTTTGTAATTCTGGATCAGCTGGCTCCAAGTGTCTTCGGTCGATTTTAACACTCGGCAAGCAAATAGTTCCTCTTGCGTATCGCATGCAACGTTACCTGCTGCCGATTGTTGGCCTGCAGGTGCAATGCCCGAACTTTCCATATTGAGCATGCCGCTCGACATCACAAAATATCCTGCAACGGCAATCAACGCCAAGGTGCCGCATCCCAGTTTGCGACCAAGCAACATCGGTAATAAGCCGAAAACCAGCCCGAGCATTCCACCGCTACCACCGCCAAAGCCGCCGCCACCCGAGCCTTGATCACTAACATTCCCGCTGGGGTCGAGGTCATCAAGGCGCATGCGATTCTCCGTTATTGCCGAGCGCCAGCATTGCGGTTAGCGAGCAAAAGCGCAAGTAAAGTTGCTTCATAACGCAAAGGTGTTCTCCTATGTTCCTCAAAGGCAAAACTGCTCTTATCACGGGCTCCACATCGGGCATTGGTCTTGGCTATGCACGGGCATTGGCTGCCGAAGGTGCTAATGTGATGATCAATGGGTTAGGCGATCAAGCCGAGATTGAAGCCAATGTCGCAGATCTTGTCACGATAAGTAATGCAGGAGCGCTTTATTCGAGTGCGGACATGACGAAGCCGGACGAAATCCGAGCAATGGTCGCAGATTGTACCGCGCAGTTTGGAAGTCCCGATATCTTGGTCAACAATGCAGGTATCCAGCATGTGGCACCTGTCGACGAGTTTCCTGACGATAAATGGGATGCGATTCTTGCCATCATATTGTCGTCGGCATTCCACACCACAAAAGCTGCATTGCCGGGGATGAAGACTAAGGGCTGGGGCAGGGTAATCAATACCGGCTCGATGCACAGCCTTGTCGCCTCTCCTTATAAATCCGCGTACAATGCCGCAAAACATGGGCTCGCCGGTTTCACCAAAACAATTGCTTTGGAAGTGGCGACGCAGGGGATCACCGTTAATTGCATCTGCCCCGGTTACGTCTGGACGTCGCTGGTTGAAAACCAGATCCCCGATACGATGAAGGCGCGCGGCTTGACTCGCGATCAGGTTATCAACGATGTGCTGCTTGCCAATCAGCCTCAGAAGCAGTTTGTGCAGGTGGAGCAACTGGCCGCACTCGCCGTGTTCCTGTGCCGCGATGAAGCCAGCGCGATGACCGGTGCAAACCTGAGCGTCGATGGGGGATGGACGGCGCAATAAGGGTGCGATAGCCTAAGACATGTATTTGCTGGGGAGCAACAAAATGAAAACTCTGTTGGGGTCAGCTGTTTTGGCGGCTTTAGCGGCTACGCCAGTGCAGGCGGACGATGTCCGCAAGGCCGTCGAGATAGACATGCCGTCGCTGATGGAACTGTATCGTGATCTGCATGCGAATCCGGAGCTGAGCTTTCAGGAATTCCGGACATCGGCAAAGCTCGCAGCTGAGGCCAAGCGGTTGGGCTTTACTGTGACCGAAAAAGTCGGCCAAACCGGTGTTGTTGCAGTGATGAAAAATGGCCCTGGCCCGGTAGTGATGATCCGCGCCGATATGGATGGACTGCCGGTTATCGAGCAAACTGGCCTGCCTTATGCGTCGAAAGTCAAAGGGGTTAGCAAGTCAGGCCTTGAAACCGGGGTGATGCATGCCTGCGGCCATGACACCCATATGTCGGCCTGGGTAGGTACAGCGCGCCAGCTAGTGGCGAGTAAGGATAAATGGTCGGGCACGCTCGTTATGATCCTGCAACCCGCCGAAGAAATCGGTTCGGGTGCGCGTGCGATGCTGGCCGATGGTCTTTACACACGGTTTCCCAAACCGAAATATGTCATTGGTTTTCACGATGCAGCGCAGTTCCCGGCGGGTGCCATCGGCTATTCATCGGGCTTTGCCTTGGCCAATGTCGACAGCGTGGACATAAAAGTCAAAGGCGTCGGCGGCCACGGCGCGTATCCGCAAACGACAAAGGATCCGATTGTGCTGGCCAGCCGCATAGTCGGCAGTTTGCAAACACTCGTCAGCCGCGAAGTCGATCCTCAAGATGCAGCTGTCGTTACGGTGGGCAGCATCCATGGCGGGGCGAAGCATAACATCATATCGGACGAAGTGACGATGCTGCTGACAGTGCGCAGCTATTCGGACGAGACGCGCAAGTTGCTGCTTGATGGCATTCGCCGGATTGCCAAGGGTGAGGCAATTTCGGCTGGAATGCCCGACGACAGGATGCCTGAAGTTGTTATCGCTGAAAATGAATTCACGCCCGCGACTTATAATACCCCCGAACTGACTGCGCGAATGGCTTCATTGTTCAAGCAGCGTTTCGGCGAAAAGCGGGTTATTTCAACGCCGCCGGTCATGGGCGGCGAAGACTTCAGCGAATTTTATCGCGCTGATAAAGCCAATATTGAAAGCCTGATCTTCTGGGTTGGAGGGGTTCCACAGGGTCAATATGATGCAGCTATGAAGGGCGGCAAAGCCCTGCCATCGCTGCATTCGCCTTATTGGGCACCGGACGCGGAAAAGGTAATTTCGACCGCGACCGAAGCGATGACCTCGGCCGCGATGGATCTTATGAAGAAATAACGGGGCTTAGTACCCAGGCACGTCCTGTTGCTGAGGCGGACTTGTCGGCGGTTGATTGGGTTGAGGAGATGCAAAACCCGAAATCCCCACCGGCTGATTATAGTCATAATTTTGCGGTGCCGAATATTGATCCATCGGCGGTTGCTGGACATTGTTTGGATAATTTTGCGGGCCTTGGCTAGGGTTGCCGTCGATGGCAGGCTCACCCGTCAAGAAGATATCTTCGTCTTCGAAATCGGATTCCTCCACCGCTTCTTCTCCGCCATTCCCGTTTTCGTTGCCATCTTGAGGCATGACCGGAGGCGGGACCGGCGTACCGCTCGCTGCGACAGCCGGGGGACGCTGGGGTGCAACTTCGATTTGAGACGGCACCAACATGACGAGCATCCCGGCGATGCCCAACACGCCCAGGATCAGTTTTTGAATATTATCCATAATCGGTTCCGACCTTCATATCCGACATCGCATAGCCGAAGGCCGTTAAGATAATATTAGCGATGCACATCTTCGAACCAACAAAAATGCCGCCGGCATTATAGCCGGCGGCACAGGTGTTTTCCTCCCCAGGAAAACTCTAATTTAATAGGCGCCCGCTACTTTCCGCCGGCACTACCCAAGCGGTGGTAGAGTCTGGCAAACTTCACCGATTCCGGCTGGTCCTTGATAACCTCCAGATAGTGAACCAAAGCCTGTCTCAGTAGCGTCAAATCTTCGGTCGACAATACGGCCCTCGCGCGTGGTGGCTCACCCATGTGGCCCTCCTCAGGCTGCGTTCGCGAACTGGTTCATAGTATTGTCTTTGCCGCCCGCCTTCAGCGCGGCTTCTCCGGCAAAATATTCCTTATGATCATCGCCAATGTCGGAGCCGGACATATTCTGATGCTTGACGCAAGCGATGCCCTGACGGATTTCCTTGCGCTGAACGCCAGCGACATAGCCCAGCATGCCCATTTCACCGAAATAATCCTTGGCAAGATTGTCGGTGCTGAGCGCTGCGGTATGATAGGTCGGTAGCGTGATCAGGTGATGGAAAATACCAGCACGCTTGGCCGAATCGCGTTGGAAATTCTGGATGCGCGCATCTGCTTCAATGCCAAGGTTGGTCTCATCATACGACGCGCTCATGAGGTTTGCGCGGTCATATGCCGACACATCCTTGCCGTCAGCTGACCAGGCATCGAAAACTTGCTGACGGAAATTCAGAGTCCAGTTGAAGCTTGGCGAGTTGTTATAAGCAAGCTTTGCATTTGGAACGACTTCGCGGATGCGGTCGACCATGCCTGCAATCTGATCGATATGCGGCTTTTCGGTTTCGATCCAGATCAGATCAGCGCCGTTTTGCAAGCTGGTAATGCAGTCAAGCACGCAGCGGTCCTCGCCGGTACCAGCGCGGAACTGGAACAGGTTCGAAGGCAGACGCTTGGGACGAAGCAGCTTGCCATTACGGTTCAGGATGACATCGCCATTCTGTGCGGTTGCCGGATCGATTTCTTCACAATCAAGGAAGCTGTTGTAAAGATCGCCCAAGTCGCCGGCTTCTTTGGAAACTGCAATTTGCTTGGTCAAACCAGCGCCGAGCGAGTCGGTGCGGGCGACAATGATACCGTCGGGCACACCGAGTTCGAGGAATGCGTAACGGCAGGCGCGGATTTTCTGCAGGAAATCCTCGTGCGGTACAGTGACTTTGCCGTCCTGATGTCCGCACTGCTTTTCGTCGGAAACCTGGTTTTCGATCTGCAGGGCGCATGCACCTGCTTCGATCATCTTCTTTGCGAGCAGATAGGTTGCTTCGGCATTGCCGAAACCAGCATCAATGTCGGCGATAATCGGAACGACATGGGTTTCGTAATTCTCGATCTTACCCATCAGTTCGGTTTCTGCGACGCTGTTACCGGCATCGCGCGCATTATCCAGATCGCGGAACAGGATGTTGAGCTCACGTGCATCGGCCTGACGCAGGAAAGTGTAGAGTTCTTCGATCAGCGCAGGAACGCTGGTCTTTTCATGCATCGACTGGTCGGGCAGCGGGCCGAATTCGCTGCGCAATGCTGCGATCATCCAGCCGGACAGATAGAGGTAGCGCTTCTTGGTGGTACCAAAATGCTTTTTGACCGCGATCATTTTTTGCTGCGCGATGAACCCGTGCCAGCAGCCGAGTGACTGGGTGTAATGTGCAGGGTCAGCGTCATATGCTGCCATGTCGTCGCGCATGATTTTGGCGGTGTAGCGCGCGATGTCGAGACCGGTCTGGAAGCGGTTCTGAAGTTGCATCCGGGCAACCGATTCGGGGCTGATCGAATCCCAAGTTCCATTTTGAGCGGCGATAAGTTTGCCGGTGGCGGCGATCTGTTCTTGGTAGGACATTTATGAATTCCTTGGGGATATTGCGTTTCTGACCGGGTTGTTGGCGAAGATAGCGCGCAAAGGCGAGTCTGTTTTGTCATATTTGTTGTGTTCAGGTCGCACAAAATGCGCGAAAACTTGTAATGTTGTCATATATGTGACAAATCATCTCCCATGTCCGAACAAAAGCTTTTCGCGGGCCATGCCGTCCGCCGTATACGCCGCGCCAATGGCCTGACGCAGGCGATAATGGCTGAGGCACTTACCGTTTCGCCGTCCTATCTCAACCTCATCGAGCGCAATCAACGGCCACTCACCGCCGCGCTGCTGCTGAAACTTGCCGAGCGCTACGATTTCGACCCGCGCACGCTGACCGGAGCAACCCCGGGTGGCGGAGTGGAAGCGATCCGGCGCAGACTTTCCGACCCGATGTTCGCAGACCTGAACATTGACCGCGCTCAGGTCGAGGAATGGTTCGCGGTCAGCCCCGACGCCGCCGAAGCTTTTGCCCGCGCGTTCGACCGCGTTTCGGGTGGCGCCTATTGGGCAAGCGGGGGCGGCGCTGCCAGCGCTACAATCGAACCCGAAGCCATCGCATCGGCGCGCCGCGAGATCGAACGCTGGCGCAACCATTTCGCTGATCTGGACGCGCAAGCCGAAGCGCTCGCTGACGAGCTGCGACTCAGCAACGCCGACCTCTACGCCGCAATCACCGAACGCCTGCGCGTGAAACACCAACTCAGCATCCGCATACTCCCCTTCGACGTTATGCCCGGCCACCTCCGCCGCCTCGACCTCCACGCGCGCCAATTACAACTCAGCGAACTGCTCGACCCCGCCAGCAGAACGTTCGCCGCCGCGTTTCAGCTTGCGATGCTCGAGGCAAAGGCCGAAATCGATGCCTTGGTCGCCGGTGCAAGCTTTACCGAGCGCGCAGGCGAACGGCTCTACCGCCGCCACCTGACCAGCTATTTTGCCGCCGCGGTGATGATGCCCTACGCCCGTTTCCTGCGCGCGTGTGAAGCAACGGGCTATGACATCATGCTGCTGCAACGCCGCTTTGGCGCTGGCTTCGAACAGATCGCCCACCGCCTGACAACATTGCAACGCGTAGGCCAGCGCGGGCTCCCGTTCTTCATGCTGCGCATCGACCGCGCCGGGCAAAGCAGCAAACGCTATGCCGGGGCCAGCGCGTCGCCCTTAGTTGAAACCGAACGCCGGTGCCCGTTGTGGCATGTCCACAATGTATTCGACCGCCCCGGCACATTGATGCCGCATCTGGTCGAGTTGGAGGATGGCACCCGCTGGTTCACCTTATCGCGCACCGTCCACCCGCAAACCGCCGTCAGCGGCGCGGTGGAGGCGGAGTTCGCGATCTGTCTTGGCCTCGATGCAAAACTGGCTGCACCCCTGGCGGCGGCCCGAGGCGTAGATATGAACAGCGGAGCCGCAACGCCCATCGGCCTAGGCTGCCCCGCCTGCACAAGGCCAGAATGCCCCCAACGCAGCGCCCCGCCGGCGGGCAGGGTGCTGGTGTTCAACGAGCGCGAACGCGGAATGTCGCCTTTTGCTTTTGATCGGGATTGAGCGACTTTTCACCATCTCTCTTTTGGAGAGGGCGGGAAGTGTTAGCCAAGACGCTCGTGCAACGAAAAAAATACCCTACAAAACAAACTGCACACTAATTAATTACTTCGGCCATTTTCCACCGCCGAGAATGTTCGTCGAGAATATCCATTGTAGAACGAAATCTGTCGGTCCACGTAAAGTTATCGTTCCAAGCATCACCATGAATCTGACTGGCTTTGGCCAACCAGGGAGCATCAAATTCCTCAACGGTTGATAATTTGGGGTATCCGATCACGTGAGTAACGATTTTAATTTTCGTTGCGAGGCATATGACACGATTTTCTGTCCAAAATGGAATTTTACCCATCTGGTTGTAGCTTTACAGCGGTGTGGCTCTGTAACTCGTCGGCATGAGCCTTATTATCGCGCTCAATGGCGGACGGGGTTCGAAAGCCGAAGGTTGTTCCGAAAAATTATAGATAAAGGGTAGGAGCCAGTTTCGCGTTAATCACGCGAGGCTCCCCGATATTTATCACGCTTCGGAATTTGTTCTGATTGGGTGACGCTGTTCTGCTTTCAGTTAAACAAACCACCCTGCGTCGTTGAGCGCCTTGTAAAACGACCGGCTGACCGGCGCCTTCAATGGCGCACTCAACGTCAAGGTTGCGCGCCCGTCTGCCTTTGTCACGCCGCGAACGGCGTCTTTGGCCACCCACCAACTGCGGTGGGTTTGCGCGCCAGTGTCTTTCGGCAATTCGGCAATGGCGTCGGACAGGCGCATCAGGATCAGCGTTGACTGGTCGCCATCGAGATGGACGCGCAGATAATGGTCCTCTGCCTCCAGCGCGATGATTTTTGAACTGCGCATCGGCAAAGGCAGGCGGTCGGTGAAGCGGGCGGTGATGGTCTCGGGTTGCACCCCGCGTGTTTCCAAGGGCGTTTCGGGGATAACCTTGCCCGGCCAGTGAATGAAGTAATTCAGCGCGGTCATCACCAGGCTGATGAAAAAAGTGATACCGAACATGATGACCAGCGCCCGCAAGGAAGGCGGTTGTGTTCCGAAAAATATGTTGCTGGTGCCGACCACCATGAAGGTCAAAGGCAACGCAATCAGCAACGCGATCAGCGGCATTTCTAGCGCTGGCCTCGACCGCAGCCGTCCCCATTTTTCGACGCTTTCCGAAACGCCCAGCCCGATCATCGCGCCCGACAGCATCAGCGTTTCCCAATAGGCCAAGCGTTTCAGGAAAGGCAAATCGCCGGTGTCGAGCGCGCCGACGAAAGTGAGGAGCAGGCCGACAATCGCGGCAATCACGAATCCGCGTTTGTGCCGTGCGCCGAAACTCGCCTCCTTTGGCGAAAGCGGGGTTGCCACTCGCGGTTCGTGAACGGCATTATCGGTCATATCACGAAGCAATCCCTGTGTTTCACGTAACTGGCGTTGCGGGCTTTTTCCGCCGCGATCATTGGTTGGTCATCCCTAGCAAACAACCAAACAGGAGCAAGTGACATGAACAATTTCAAATCGATCCTCACTGCGCTGGCCATGGCAGGCGCATCATTTTCTACCGCTGCCGTCGCGCAGAATGCAGGTAGCAGCCTGACGGTCAACTTCACCGGTATCGAAGATAAGCAGGGTGCGATCATGGGGGTGCTCGTCGATAGCGAGGCGGCCTATGACGGCAAGGCTGCACCCGTTCGTCCGCTGATGGTGGCCGTCGACAAGGCGGAAGTTGCGGCGATGATCGACAACCTAGCCCCCGGCACATATGCGATTAAGCTGTTCCACGATGTCGATGGCAACGGCAAAATGGGCACCAACCCTTATGGAATGCCCATCGAGCCATTTGCGTTCTCCAACAACGCGGTAGGTAACATGGGTCCAGCGAAATGGACCGACGCCAAGTTCGACGTGAAGGCTGGCGCCAACGTCCACAGCATTGTCGTCAAGTAAACCAGCAAAGCCGGAGTATCTGCCATGACCGATTTCAACCGCCGCCAGCTCCTCGGAACAGGATTTTTCGCCGGGGCAGCGATCATCACGCCCGATATGGCGCTGGCCGGGGCGAGCCCTGCCGGATGGGCCTCGGCGGTTGCGGATATTGAGGCTGATATTCCGGAGGAAACGATGGTGCTGATGTCGGGGAAGGTTCCGGCTGGGCTTAACACCACGCTCTATCGCAACGGCCCCGCCAAGTTCCGCCGCGGCGAGAGTGCGGCCGGACACTGGTTCGACGGCGACGGGCTGGTCCGTAAATTTCGAGTGCGTGATGGCAAGGCAACGCTGGCGGCCCGCTTTGTCGATACGCCCAAAAGGCGGCTGGAGACTAAGTTGAATGCAATCGTCCAGCCCGGGTTCGGCACGCCGAGCCGCGCGGGTGCTGTCATCAACGGCCCCGACGACACCAACGCGGCAAACACCAGCGTGATGATGTCGGGCGGGCAATTGCTGGCGCTGTGGGAAGGCGGATCGCCCGTCATAATGGACCCGGAGACATTGGAGACAAAGGGGTTCAAGACGTTCCGCCGCGATTTGAGGCAGATGCCGTTCCTCGCACATCCCCGTGTCGAGCCCGACGGCACTGTGTGGAACTTGGGCGGCAACGGGAAGGGCACATTTGTGTGGAAGCTGAATCCCGATGGCAGCCTCGCACAAGCCCAGATGGTACCGCTCGACCGCAACAGCTATTTCCACGATTTTACGGCGACGGCGCAGCATTTGATTATCGTGATGCAACCGTGGGTACAGGACGGTTTCAAATTCCCGCTGTCAACCGCGATGAGCTGGAAGCCCGAACTTGGCACGCGCGTGCTGGTGATCGACAAGAATGACCTGACCAAGCGCCGCATGTTCGAACTGCCCTCCTTTGCCTTCTTCCACTTGGCCGATGGCTGGGAAGAAAAGGACGGCACGATCCGCTTCGACGGCTGCATCGAGGCCGATCCGACCTTTGGCCAGCGAGCGGCATCGGCATTGTTGCGCGGCGAGTATATCAAGGCGCCGACACCGATGCTGACTCAATTCGTGCTTCGGCCCGACGGCAAGGCAGAGATGCAAATGGCGCGCATTGCCGCTGAATTTTCGACGAATGACAAGCGCATCGCGGGGCAGTCGCGGCGCTTTACGACGCATGTCACCGGATATCGCCAGACACCTTTCCCGCATGCGATTGCGAGCTGGGACTGGAGCAAGGGCCGCGACGATAAATTCGACTTTGGCGACCATCACTTGGTCGAGGAGTTTCTGTTCGTTGCTAAAGGCGAGGGCGAGCGCAATGGCTGGCTGATGGGCACGACGCTCAACCTGAAAGCAGGCAGGACCGAGCTGCATTTGCTCGATGCACGCCGCGTATCGGAGGGGCCAGTTGCAACATGGCAGGCGAGCGTACCGTTGCCGTTGACGTTTCACGGAACGATAGCTTAATCCTTCGCAAAATCCCGCACCTTCTGGCTAGTGCCGCGTGGCAAGATCAGCACTTCCTTGCCGTTCGCCACCACGATCAGGTCATTCACACCGTGCACCGACACGCGGATGCCGTCGGCGTGGATCAGATTGCCAGTGGCTTCGGACAATCGCACCTCACCGATTGTGGTGTTGTGGCCATCGTCCTTCGTTCCAAGTTCATGCAGCGCGTCCCAGCTGCCGACGTCTGACCAGCCCATTGCCACAGGGGCGACGGCGACGCGGGCCGCTTTTTCCATCACGGCATAATCAATGCTGTCAGATGGCGAGGCTGCAAAGGCGGCGTTGTCGGGGAGGATTTGCGCACCATTTCGGGTTGCGGCGGCCATCGCGGCTTGTGCGGCGGCAAGCATATCGGGTGCATTGGCCGCAAGCGCACCGAGATAGACATCAGCACGGAACAGGAAGATGCCGCCGTTCCACACATGGTCACCGCTGGCGATCATCTCTGCCGCCCGGACGGCGTCAGGCTTTTCGACAAACTTCACTACTGCTGAAACGCCGGTGTTCAGCGCTTCGCCGGTCTGAATATAGCCGTAACCGGTTTCCGGACCGGTAGGGGTGATACCATAGGTTGCGAGCCAGCCGTCTTCGACCATTGGCAACAAAGCGCGGGTCGCAGCGTGAAATGCGTCGGCGTCGCCGATGACATGGTCGCTTGGCATTACCAGCATCGGCGATTTAGAATCTTCAAGCGCAAGTGCAGCCAGCGCGATGGCTGGCGCTGTGTTGCGCGCGCAGGGTTCGAGTAGCAGAATCGCGTCGGTGACGCCAATTTCAGCCAGCTGAGCGGTGACAATATCGGCATGCGCAGCGTTGGCAACGACGATCGGCTGCGCGAACTCTGCGGCATCGATCACGCGGCGCACGGTCATCTGGAACATCGTTTCCTCGCCAGTTAGCGCAAGGAATTGTTTAGGCGTTTCGGGTGTCGACAGCGGCCATAGCCTTGTGCCACCGCCGCCGGAAAGGATAACAGGAGTAATCAGCACTTTTATTCCTTAATCTGGCAAATGGCGTTCGAGGAGCATATCGCCGATGCGGTCTGGCGGGTCAAATCCGAAAAAAAGCAATCTGTTCCATTAAGTTATCGCGCCAGTGTAAAATTAATCGACACTTTACCTTTGGCCGTTAAAAAATCCGACATGACGGGTGGACGGGCGCGATGATAAGGCTTTTCAAGCATTATATACCGTATGCGGTGCTGTTTCTCGCGATAATCGACTTTTGCCTGCTGCTTGTGGCGGCGGAAACCGCCTGGGTCATCCGCGCAGGCCAGATCGGTATGCATGTCGACTATATCGGCAACCGCATGGGGCAATTGCTGACATTTGCCGCATCGGTGCATGTTGCCTCGATGGCGGTGGGAGTTTATGGTTCCGATGCGTTGCAATCGCTGCGCTTTGCGATTGCGCGGTTGCTCGTCGCGGTGTCGCTTGGCGTCATATTCCAGTCGGTGATGGCGTTCATGCTGCCCGGCATGACGCTGTGGCGGTCCAATTCGCTTTACGCGATGGTGATTGCGTTTTTCTTCCTCGCGATCAGCCGCGCCTTTCTTGGTAGCCTGATTGGCGGGGAGAGCTTTAAGCGTCGTTTGCTGGTGCTGGGCGCCGGGCGGCGTGCGCAGCGGATCAAGGAACTCGAGGCAAAACCCGGATCGGGTTTTGCTGTCGTCGGCTATATCGCGATGGACGAAAACAAGCGCGTCATTCCCGAGGCGATTAACCGGAGCGCGATTTATAATCTATCGGATTATGTCGTGAAGCTGGGGACCAGCGAGGTCGTTCTGGCGCTCGAGGAACGGCGCAATGCGCTGCCGGTAGATGACCTGTTGCGGATCAAGACGACTGGGGTTCATGTTAACGACATCTCGACTTTCCTCGAACGCGAAACGGGCCGGGTCGATCTCGAAAGCGTCAACCCTAGCTGGCTGATTTTCTCCGACGGCTTTTCGTCGGGTCGGCGTCTGTCGGGGATTGCCAAGCGGTTGTTCGATATCTCGGCCAGCTCGCTGCTGCTGTTCTTCACCGCACCGGTCATCATATTATTCGCGCTGCTGGTGAAGCTGGAGAGCAACGGGCCAGCCTTTTACCGGCAAATCCGCGTCGGCCTGTTCGGTCAGCCGTACAGCGTTGTCAAGCTGCGCTCGATGCGGAACGATGCCGAGGTTGGCGGCAAGGCGGTCTGGGCGTCGAAAGATGATCCGCGCATCACGCGGATTGGCAGCTTCATTCGCAAGGTGCGCATCGACGAATTGCCACAAATCTGGAATGTGCTGAAAGGCGAGATGAGCTTTGTCGGTCCGCGCCCCGAGCGCCCGGAATTTGTCGCAGACCTTGAACAGCAGCTGTCATATTATGCCGAACGCCATATGGTAAAACCGGGCATCACCGGATGGGCGCAGATCAATTATCCGTATGGCGCTTCAATTGACGATTCCCGGCACAAGCTCGAATATGATCTCTATTACGCCAAAAATTATACGCCGTTCCTCGACCTTCTGATCTTGTTACAAACGATCCGTGTGGTTTTGTGGCCAGAGGGCGCGCGCTAATGGAAGCCGCCTTGGTTTTTCTGTCTCTTTGGGGTCACGCGGCGGTTGGATTTGCCTTTGCCGCCCTGGCGGTCTGGTTGTTCCACAAATATGGGTCGGTCAACCGCCAGCAGGTAATTCTGATCGCGGCGATGGCGTTCACGTCGATCTGGGGGATCGCTGCCATAGCTGCCGGACCTTATGGCTTCGCGACAATTTGCGCTGAAAGCGTGCGCAATCTGGCGTGGCTTGGCTTCATGTTCTCGTTGCTGCGCAGCGGTGAAGGGCGGCAGCAGCCGCGAACAATCAACATGATCTATCTGGCGCTCCTGCTTGTATTGGCGTTCCAGTTTGCCAGCGATGTCGCGGTTGCCATGTTGATGCCAACCGGCGCGCCTACGGATATATTCGTCCATTCGGGTCTCGCGCTGCGCATGATATTCGCGGTTGGCGCGCTCGTATTGGTGCATAATCTCTATACCGTCTCCGCGCCTGAAACCCGTTGGGGGATCAGCCTGCCAATGGCAGCGCTGGCGGCGATGTGGACTTATGACCTCAATCTGTACACGATCAGCTATCTGACATCGGAGTTCTCGCCGGAGCTTGTGGCCACGCGCGGCTTTGCAACAGCCTTGCTCGCGCCGGTATTCGTGATGGCGGCGCGGCGTAACAGCATCTGGCGGATCAGGCTTTCACGTTCGGTCGCGTTCCAATCGGTCTCTTTAGTCGTTATCGGCATTTACTTACTGGGGATGGTGCTGCTTGCGACCGCGCTTCAACTGATCGGCGGGACCTATGTGCGGCTTGCACAGGTAACGCTCATTTTCGCGATGTCGCTCGCTGCACTCCTCATCCTGCCATCCGGCCGTTTCAAAAGCTGGTTGAATGTCATCGTTGCCAAGAATTTTTTCCAGCATCGCTATGATTACCGTTCGGAATGGATGCGGTTTGCCGACACGATTGGGTTTCCTTCGAAAGAGGCCGCTCCGTTTTTCGAACGCGTGGTCAAATCGCTCGCAGATATCTTCGAAAGTCCAGCCGGATTGCTGATGATACCTGATGAAGAAGGCAGGCTGACATTACAGGCCCGTTGGAACTGGTCGACCGCCGATGTCCCGGCCAATTGCGTCACATCGATGACGATGCCATTTTTTGAATCGACAGGTCATATATTGTCGATGGATGATTTACGCGCCGGCACCGATGAGCGATGCGACCCGCGCGCTGTGCCGCAATGGCTATATGACGAGCAGCAGGCGTGGGCGGTGGTACCGCTGGTGCACTTCGGCAAGCTGGCAGGCTTGGTGGTGCTCGCACGGCCGCGCCTGCCGCGAGCGCTCGATTGGGAAGATCTCGACATGCTGCGCGTAGTTGGTCGGCAGCTGGCAAGCTATCTGGCCGAAGCGGCCAGCCAGCAGGCTTTGGCTGAAAGCCAGCAATTCGAACAATTCAACCGCCGCTTTGCTTTTGTCGTGCACGACATCAAAAATCTGGTCAGCCAGCTGAGTATATTGGCGCGCAATGCCGAACGCCATGCCGAAAAGCCGGAATTTCGTGCCGATATGATCGATACTTTGCGTTCTTCGGTCGACAAGATGAACGAGCTTCTCGCCCGCCTGTCGCAGCATAACAAATCGCGGCATGCGCAGCCCTTTGCCATCGACATCGGCGAAGCAGTAATGAATGCGGTTCATGCCAAGCGGCTGATCTATCCGGTCGATGCGCAACTGACGCCTGGCCATTTTGCCGTCGCCGACCCGGCGCGCGTTGATACTATTATCGGCCATCTGCTGCAAAACGCCATCGAGGCGACGCCCGACGGATCGCCGGTGCGAATAACCTGCCGCGTGCAAGGCAAGGATATCGCAGTGAACATCACCGATAGCGGGGTGGGCATGAGCGAAGCCTTTATCGCCAATCAGCTGTTCAAGCCCTTTGAATCGACGAAGGAGGGCGGTTTTGGCATCGGTGCCTACGAAGCGCGCGCACTGGCGATGTCGATGGGCGGCCAATTGCGCGTCGATAGCCGGTTGGGCAAAGGCACGACGTTCACATTGCTTTTGCCCGTTGCGCGCGAGGACAGGACTTACGGATCATTGGAAGAGGCTGCCTGAATATGGCCGAAGCACGACAAAAATTATTGATCGTCGAAGATGACCTTGGCCTGCAAAAGCAGCTGAAATGGTCCTATGAGGATTTCGAGGTGTTCTGCGCCGCCAACCGTGACGAGGCGATGACATTGCTGCGTTCTGAGGAACCCGACGTCGTCACCCTCGATCTCGGCCTGCCACCAGATCCTGACGGCGTGACCGAAGGCTTTGCCTTGCTTGACGAAATGCTCAAGCTAAAGCCCGACACGAAAGTCATTGTCGCATCGGGCCATGGCGCGCGTGAAAGCGCGTTGCGCGCGATATCGGCAGGCGCGTGGGACTTTTATCAAAAGCCCGTCGAAATCGATGAGCTCCATTTGATCGTGAAGCGCGCTTTTCATGTGCGCCAGTTGGAACTGCAAAATGCGCAGCTGCAAAAGCCCGATGCGGGCGGCGAACTGTTGCTCGGATCGATTATCACCGCCTCGCCAGAAATGGTGAAAGTGGCCCGCACCATCGAACGTATTGCGCCGGCTGATGTGTCAGTGATGTTGCTTGGTGCAAGCGGCACCGGCAAGGAATTGTTGGCGCGCGGATTGCACAATGCGAGCGGCCGCGCTGACAAGCCTTTTGTCGCGATCAACTGCGGCGCGATTCCGGAAAATCTTCTCGAATCGGAACTTTTTGGACACGAAAAGGGTGCATTCACTGGCGCGATCAAGACAACCGAAGGCAAGATCGAGATTGCCAATGGTGGGACGTTGTTTTTGGACGAAGTGGGCGATATCCCGCTGCCCTTACAGGTCAAGCTGTTACGCTTTTTGCAGGAGCGCAATTTTGAACGGATCGGCGGGCGAAAGTCGATCGCCGTCGATGTCCGTGTGGTCTGCGCAACGCACCGCAACCTGAACAAAATGATTGCCGAGCAAAGTTTCCGCGATGACCTCTACTACCGCCTCGCTGAAGTGACGGTTGCGATCCCTTCGCTGATCGAGCGTACCGGCGATGCCGTTTTGCTCGCCAAACATTTTGTCAGCAAATTTGCGCGCGAGATGAACCCGTCGATCAAGGGCATGTCGAGCAGCGCGATGAGCGCAATTGACCAGTGGAAATGGCCGGGCAATGTCCGCGAGCTCGAAAACCGCATAAAACGCGCGGTGATCATGGCCGACGGCAAATTCGTGACCGCCGATGACCTCGATTTTGGTGACGAGGATGATGACGAATTGTTGCTCAACCTGAAAGCTGCTCGCGAAGCGGCCGACCGCAAGGCGATCAAACGCGCGATCTCGCGGACAGAGGGGAATATCTCTAGCGCCGCGAAATTGCTGGGTATCAGTCGTCCGACTTTATACGACCTGCTCAAGCAATACGACCTGCAGGCCTGATCTGGCCTGAATGATGCTGCGCCGATGGCCCATTATTGTATTGGCGGCGGTGCTGATAATTTCGGCGTCGGGGATGTTTTTGCTTCGCGCCAGCCCGAAGGATGATGCCGATACCGCTTTTGCCGAAGCGCAACAGCATCTGAAATCCGGCGATCTGCGTGCCGCGCGCGTTGCGCTTTTGAATTCGGTGAAGGCTGATCCTAAATCTAAACAAGCGTTGGTCGCGCAAGCCGAGGTAGAGCTGGCGTTATTCAATGGGGCTGCCGCGCAAGCCTCGCTCGAACGCGCAATTTTAGCAGGCGTGCCTGAAACAGATGTTGCGCATTTGCAGGGGCAGGCCTTTTGGATGCAGGGCAAGCTCGCTGACGCCGAAACGGTGTTGACCAAAACAGCCATTCCGCAGGCCAACCGCGCCTATGCCTTGCGCACATTAGGCCGCGTGCAAATGGACAAAGGCGACACAGTCTCTGCATTGGAAAGTTTTGATGAGGCCATGCGCTTGGCGCCCAATGACAGCCGCAACTGGACCGATCTTGCCCGATTGCGCTTTGTGCTGGCCAACCAGAAAGGTGCAATTGATGCAGTCGACCATGCGCTTAAGCTGAATCCCAACGACGTCCGCGCTTTGGAATTTCGCGGCCGGTTGATGCGGTCGCAATTTGGCGTGGTCGCGGCATTGCCATGGTTCGAGCGCGGCTTGCAATTCAACGCGACCGATGTGCCGCTGCTCGAGGAATATGCGCTGACGCTTGGTGAGGCCGGACGAAACCGCGATATGCTGGCGCAGGCGCGGAAGATCATCGCGCTCGACAGCAGCAATGCCAAAGCCTTTTATCTGCAGGCAGTGCTGGCTGCCCGTGCCGGGAACTGTGCGCTTGCCAAGCGGATATTGCCTAAAGCAGGATCTACCTTCAACGAAATGCCCGCGCCAAGGTTGCTCGATGCCATTTGCGAATATGAGCTCGGCAATTTCAACCGGACGGTCGTCCTGTTGCAGCGTTTGCTCGCTGAACAGCCGCGTAATCGGCGGGTGCGGACGTTGTTGGCGCAAGCGATGTACAGGGCAGGGCAACCGCTCGATGCGCTTGATGTCATTCGCGAAATTGCGGCTCGCCCCGATGCCGATAGCTACAGCCTGATATTAACCGCCCGCGCCTTTACCGCAAGCGACCAGCCGCAGCGTGCGACCGGTCCTTTAAATGATGCCGCTATTTCGATTGTTCGTTCGGCAAAACCATTGCCCGAGCCCATGTCGCTAATAGGCGCCGCCGATGCTGCAAGGCGCAACCCCGATGATGCGCGAGCCGTGTTGCCTTATATCCGCTTGCTTGCGGCGGCAGGCGATCTTGATGTGGCACTGGCCAATGCTGTCCGCTTACAAAATCGGAATCCCGGCGTTGCCGATGCTCATTTGATCGTGGGCGATATTGAGGAAGCGCGCGGCAACCTGCCCGCAGCCATTGCGGCATATGATAAGGCAAGGGCAATCAGCTTTACCGAACCAATAATGCTGCGGATTGTCGACGCACTGTCGCGGGCAGAGGACCAGAAAGCCGCCGATGAAACACTGGCGGCCTATCTTGCCTATAATCCGACCAACCTGACAGCGCTGCGGCTTGCGGGCTATCGCAATCTCGACGCGGGCCTGTGGGCCAATGCGATCAAACTTCTCGAGCGGGTGAAGGCGCGGGTGGGATATAATGACAGCCTGCTGCTGGCCAATCTGGCGCGGGCTTATGCAGGTGCAGGGAGACTGGAAAAGGCTACCGAATATGCGGCAATCGCATATCGCATTGCACCTGCCAACGCGATGGTAACACGGATTTATGCCGATATATTGAAGCGTTCGGGGAAACAACCAAAGGCCGCACGCGAACTCGCGGCCAAAGTCACTGCGCTATCAACTCAACGCGAGTAATTCTGCGGGATCAATCCCCGCACGCTGCATCTGCGCCTTTACATCTGGCCAGACATTTTTGACGAAATGGTCGCGCTCAAAACTGCGCAATTTTGAAACCGCACCTGATGCGACGAAAAGCCCGACGCCGCGTTTGACATCGACCAAGCCGCTATCCTGAAACAGTTGATAGGCCTTCGCGACCGTCAGCGGGTTAGCGCCTTGGTCGGCGGCAAAGGCGCGGACAGAGGGGAGCATGCCGCCTTCTTTATATTCACCATCGAGAATCGCGGCGGCGATCACGTCGCGCAGTTTGAGATATACCGGTTTAGCGTCATTTTTCATTATGGGCCTTACTGCCATAATACAGTAGGGCGCGTCAATATTGCAAATTTATGGCCTCGCCGTCGTTTGTCATCCTGAACTTGTTTCAGGAAAACCATCGGCGGTGCGTTATCCTGAAACAAGTTCAGGACGACGATACGGTTCTTATGGCCAGCTGCGGATGATGGTCGATGGCTCGGGTCGAGGGCGTTCTTCGAGCGGTTGAGCAGGGCTCCCGATGAAGAAGAACCCGACAATGCTCTCTTCGTCCTGACACAAAGCAGCGCGAACATTGGCATCGTAACAGGCCCATCCGGTAATCCAGCTTGCAACAAAGCCGTGCGCGTGGGCGGAGTGGAGCAGGTTCATACCCACCGCGCCGACGCTCATCTGCTGTTCCCATAAAGGAATTTTGGCGCTGGGTTGCGGCGCGAACATCAGGGCGATCAGCGTCGGAGCCATATGCGCAGGGGCCACCGCTGCCTCGACCTGCGACGGCCTCGCGTCGGGATTTGCGGCGGTAAAGGCTTTCGCCATCAGCTGAGCAAACGCGATCCGATCATGCAAATGCACGAAGCGCCAGGGGAACAGCTTGCCGTGATCGGGCGTGCGCATCGCGATTTGCAATATTTGGTCGAGCGTTGCCATGTCCGGCCCCGGTGCGACCATATCGCGCGGTTTGCCTGAGCGGCGGGTGGCGAGATATTTGGCAACGGACGATAAATCATTGAACATGGCAATGTCATTCATCGATTTCTGCGCTCGCGCGCAATATAATTCTTCACAGCCGCAATTTTTTCGGTAGGGTTTCTGGCATCGGCCCCGGGGAGGGGTATAAAAACACAATAGAAATAGAGGGTTTCGCTCGATGGCATCATCATATGCACAGGACGGGGATTCGGCAGGGACATTCCTTGGCCATCCCAAAGGTCTTTTCGTATTATTCTTCGCCGAGATGTGGGAGCGCTTTTCCTACTACGGCATGCGTGCACTGCTGATTTTCTATCTTACCCAGCATTGGTTGTATTCTGACGGCGAAGCGAGCGTCATTTATGGTGCCTATACGGCGCTGGTCTATATCACACCGGTTATCGGTGGTTATCTAGCCGACCGATGGTTGGGGCAGCGCAAGGCGGTGCTATACGGCGCGGTGTTGCTCACCTTTGGTCACTTTTTAATGGGCTTTGAAGGCGATGGCGGGCAGGATGCTGCTTCGCTCAACATATTCTGGCTGGCGCTGGCCTTCATCATCGTCGGTTCGGGCTTCCTGAAGGCGAACATCTCGGTGATCGTCGGTCAATTATATCCACGCACCGATGTCCGCCGTGACGGTGCCTATACGATTTTTTACATGGGCATTAACCTCGGCGCTGCGCTGGGTTCGATACTTTGCGGCTATCTGGGCCAAACTTATGGCTGGTCGTACGGATTTGGTGCCGCTGGTTTCGGCATGTTGCTTGGGCTTATCGTTTTTGTAATCTTCAAGCCGCTGCTGCTCGGACGCGGCGAGTCGTCTGATCCGGCGAAATTGTCATCGACCGTAATGGGCATCAAGTTCGAATGGCTGCTCTATCTGTCAGGTCTGGTTGCCGTCGCTATCGTATGGTGGTTGGTGCAGAACCAGTCCGTTGTCGGCTCCCTGCTCGGCGTCGCTGGCGGTATCTTGGTACTTTATGTGCTCGGGACAGCAGTAATAAAGCTCCCTGCCGAAGATCGCGACCGGATATTTGCAGCGATGTTCCTCATCCTCGGTTCGATACTGTTCTGGGCGTTGTTCGAGCAGGCTGGATCGTCGCTCAACCTGTTTACCGACAGGCATGTTGACCGCGGCGGTGTGCCCGCATCGGTATTCCAGTCGATCAACGCTATTTATATCGTGTTGCTCGCGCCGTTATTTGCCGGACTGTGGACTTGGCTTGGCCGCAAGGGAATGGAGCCATCGACGCCAGTTAAATTCGGCCTGGCGATGATGCAGCTAGGTCTTGGATTCCTCGTCCTCAAATGGGGTGCAGAGGCCGTTGGCATGGAAAATGCCACACCGGTCATCTTCATCTTCCTGATCTATCTGTTCCACACCACCGGCGAATTGTGCCTGTCGCCCGTCGGCCTCAGCGCGATGAACCGCTTGGCTCCTGCGCATATGGCCAGCCTCATCATGGGCACCTGGTTCTTTGCATCGGCAACCGGCAACTTTGCCGCTGGTTTGATCGCATCTGCTACAGGTTCGGAAAATGCGAGCGGCGAAGGTGCGGGTAAGGAATTGGTGATGTCGGTTTACGGCACCATCGGGCTCTATGCGATTGGCTTCGGGATCTTGGTGGTGGTCGTGTCGCCGCTGATCAAGAAGTTGATGCATCTCGACACGCTGCGCGATGACTCGGCACTGGAAGGTGCTGCGGAAATCGGCGAGCCAGCGGCTGCTGGCGTTCATCCTACAAACCGGAGTTAACAATGCGCACTTCTTCTGCACTTCGCAGCGCTTGCTTTGTCTTGCCCTTGATGTTGATGGCGTGTTCGGCCGCTGAAAAACCGGACACTGCATCGGCGTCGGACGCACCGTCGAAACCGGCGGCTAAGGTCGAAGCTCCGTTTCCTTCGACCTATAAGGCTTATCCCGGCACCGCGACGGCTATTCGCAACGTCACCATTTTCGACGGCGAGGGCAACCGCATCGACAATGGCGTGGTTTTCATGTCGGGCGGCAAGATCAGCAGCGTTGGGGGGGCTGACACGGCTATTCCCGGCGATGTCGCGGTGCTCGATGGCGGCGGCAAGTATGTCACCCCCGGCATCATCGATATCCACAGCCACTTGGGCGACTATCCGACGCCGTCGGTTGAGGCGCATAGCGACGGCAATGAAGCAACTTCGCCTACGACGCCTGAAGTCTGGGCCGAACATAGCGTCTGGCCGCAGGATCCCGGTTTCAGCCGCGCGCTGGCCAATGGCGGCGTGACCGCGTTGCAGGTGCTGCCGGGCTCTGCGAACCTTATGGGTGGACGTTCGGTTGTCCTCAAAAATGTCTACGCACGCACCGTGCAGGGCATGAAGTTCCCCGGCGCGCCTTATGGCATGAAAATGGCCTGCGGCGAGAATCCGAAGCGCGTTTACGGTTCCAAGGGCCGGATGCCGTCGACTCGAATGGGCAATGTCGCGGTGAACCGCCAGACATGGATCAAGGCGCAGGAATATCGCAAGAAACGCGATAGCGGCAAGGACTTTACCCGCGACATCGGCATGGAAACTCTGGCTGGTGTGCTCGATGGCGACATCAGCATCCAAAACCACTGCTACCGCGCCGATGAAATGGCCATCGTGCTCGATATGGCCAAGGAGTTCGGTTATAAGGTTTCGACCTTTCACCATGCGGTCGAAAGCTACAAGATTGCCGACCTGCTGCGCGACAATGGCGTTTGCTCGGCAGTATGGGCCGACTGGTGGGGTTTCAAGATGGAAGCCTATGACGCGATCCCTGAAAATGCTGCGATCCTTCATAACACGGGCGCTTGTGTCATTATCCACTCGGACGACGAAAACCAGATCCAGCGGTTGAACCAGGAAGCCGCCAAGGCGCAGGCCGATGGTCGCCGGATGGGGATCAACATCAGCGATGCCGAAGTGATCAAGTGGCTGACGTATAATCCGGCTAAGGCGCTTGGGATTGGCGATAAGACCGGAAGCCTGAAACCCGGTAAAATGGCCGATGTGGTGCTTTGGAACGGTAACCCGCTCAGCGTTTATGCGCGGCCCGAAATGGTGTGGGTCGACGGCGCATTGATGTTCGATGCAAAGGATCCAAAACGGCGACCGGTGAGCGATTTCGAGCTCGGTCAGCCCGGTGAAGGAGATGTAAAATGAAGCATTTCCTTTTCACAGCAGCTGCACTGGCTGCACTAACCGCGCCAGTACAGGCAGAGACCATCGCCATTACGGGCGGCAAGGTCGTCATCGGTGACGGCAGCGCCCCCATTGAGGGTGGCACAGTGGTCGTACGCAATGGCACTATTGTGGCAGCTGGATCTGGTGTTGCTATCCCTGCCGGAGCGCGGCAGATCGATGCTAGCGGTAAATGGGTGACGCCGGGTGTTTTCGCCGGATTTACAAGGCTTGGCCTTTCCGAGGTCGATGCCGTCAACGGCACCAATGACAAGAGCGGCGGGAATAGCGGCTTTTCAGCTGCTATCGATATCGCACCTGCCATCGATCCCTTCCGGTCGCCTTTTGCGGTCAATCGGTCGGCGGGCGTTACGCGTGCGGTGGTTGCACCTGACGCGGCTAACAGCATTTTTGCAGGCATGGGCGCGATTGCCGATCTTGGTGCCGACAGCGATGCCGTTACCATCCCGCGCGCATTCCAGTTTGCCCAGTTCGGTGAAGAAGGCGCGTCAAAATCGGGCGGCAGCCGTGCGGGCAATCATCTCCACTTCCGGGCGATGCTGCGTGAGGCACAGGATTTTGCCGCGGGTCGCGGCACCTTTGACGATGATTTGTTGAAGGCCGAGGATGCCAAGGCATTATTGTCGGTACTGCGCGGTGAAACGCGTTTGCTGATCCATGTCGAAGGCGCGAACGATATGCTTCGCCTCATCGAACTGAAACGCGAGTTTCCTACAATCAAAATGGTGTTCGTTGGCGTGACCGAAGGCTGGCGCGTTGCAACGCAATTGGCGCAGGCTGGCATTCCGGTGATCGCATCAGCGCTCAATGATTTGCCGGCTTCGTTCGAAATGCTCGGCGCAACGCAAAGCAATATCGGGCGGATGAAAGATGCAGGTGTTAAGGTTGCTATCGGTATGATCAATGACCGCGATTCGCACCAGTTGCGCTACACCACGCAATATGCGGGCAATCTGGTGAGCCTTGAGCGCTTGCCAAATGCGACTGGCCTGAGCTGGGACGAGGCTTTCGCCTCGATCAGCTCGGTACCTGCCGACATCATGGGCGTTGGGGACCGCTTGGGTAGCCTGAAGGCGGGCCGCGCGGGCGACGTTGTCATTTGGGACGGCGATCCGCTTGAACTGTCCAGCGCAGCGACAACGGTGATAATCGACGGCGTCGAACAACCGCTTAGTAACCGCCAGCAGCGGCTTCGCGACCGTTATGCGAGGCCTACGGAAGGGGACTTGCCAAAAGCCTATGATCGGTAAATATTGAATCAGAAGAAAGCGCAAGAAATCCGGGGGCCGGAGTAAGCAATTTGAGCCAATATCTGATGCTCATTCTGGCGACAGTTGCGTTTGTCGGCAGCCATTTTTGGATGTCGCATTCATTGCGTGCCAGCATGGTCGCGAGATTTGGTTCCGGTGGTTTCTCCGCCATTTATTCGGTGATTTCGCTGGCGCTGTTTTTCTGGATGATTGTCGAATTCCGCAGTTCGGCGAAGGACGCGCCTTATTGGGTGGTTGGCGATATCCTATGGGCGGTAGCAAGTGCGCTGACCTTATTGGCGGCGGTGCTGTTTGTCGGTTCATTGGTTCGCAATCCATCGCTTCCCGGGGCGAGTGAAAATCTGGCGGCGCAAAAGCCCCTGGGCGTGTTCAGGGTCACCCGGCACCCGATGATGTGGGGTTTCGCTTTATGGGGAATAGCGCACGTCACGATCGCTCCGCGTATGGATAATTTCATCTTTTGTGGCGGCATTATCTTTCTGGCGCTCGTCGGCTCGAAAGCGCAGGAGCGTAAAAAAGCGCGGTTGATCGGCGTTGGCTGGAGCACATGGCTTCGCCAAACGAGCTTTTTTCCGCGTTTTGCATCGCTCGGAAAAATTGGCCCAATACCCTGGATTGCCGGAACAGCGTTATGGGCGGTTGCCACATGGGCGCATAATTTTTTCGGTGCCTTTGGTGCGGGTATCTTTCGCTGGATCAACGCCTAAAGCCGGACCATCTTCATTCCGGCTTCGCCATAGCGCGGGCCAGCGGTGCCGCCACGCGGCGCAGCCTTATCGAGCGCTGCCAGGTCATCGGCATCGAGGATGACATCGGCGGCCTTGGCGCTGTCTTCCATCGTCATGCGGCGTTTGAAGCCTGGGATCGGAACAATATCGTCGCCCTGCGCAAGCAACCAGGCAAGAGCGATCTGCGCGTTCGAAACCGCATGTTTGGAGGCGATTTCGGCAATGGCATCGACGACCTTGAGATTGGTCACAAAATTTTCGTCCTGATATCGCGGGTCGTTGCGCCGCCAGTCGTTCGCCGGGAGATCGTCGAGGCTCCGGATATTGCCCGCCAGAAAGCCACGCCCGAGTGGGGAATAGGGTACAAAGCCAATGCCCAGTTCGCGGCATTTTGGCAGGATTTCCTCCTCGATATCGCGTTCCCACAGCGAATATTCGCTTTGCAGCGCAGCGATCGGCGCGACAGCGGCGGCGCGGCGTAACGTTTCGGGCCCAGCTTCGGACAGGCCGATATGCTTGATTTTGCCCTCTTTGACCAACTCTGCCAAGCCGCCGACAGTGTCCTCGATTGGCGTCGCGGGGTCGACGCGGTGCTGGTAAAATAAATCGATACAATCAATCCCGAGCCGCTTGAGCGAACCTTCTACCGAAGCTCGCGCATTGGCGGCGCTGCCATCGACGCCGGTGATCTTGTTATCGGCGAAGCGGAAACCGAATTTGGTCGCGATAACCAGACCATCGCGCTTGCCCTTGATCGCTACACCAACAAGTTCTTCGTTCGAGAACGGTCCGTAAATCTGCGCAGTATCGAAAAAGTTGATGCCAAGGTCTATGGCACGGTGGATGGTCTTGATTGCCTCATCGGGATCGGCATCTTCGCCATAAATGATATTGCCGCCCTTGATCATCGGCATACAGCCTACGCCAATAGCAGAAACTTTGAGGTCGTTACCCAGGGTGCGGTATTGCATCGGCTTTCTCCTTTTCGGGTGCCTCAATGGCGGTGGCAAGTGCGACATCCATCTGGACATTGCCCGTCGTGCGGAAAATATCGGGTAGTGTTTCGACCGCGATTAGCAAGGCCAGCGGTTCGACCGGGATGCCAAGTGCGATGCAGATTGGCGCGATAGAGGTGACGAAGCTGACCGATCCGGGCAGGCTGACCGCGCCCATTGAAGTCAGCGCAGCGATGAAGACGGCGGCGCCATAATCGAAAGCGTCGAGTTCAATTCCGAACCAATTCGCCACATAAAGCGCGACAGCAAGGTTCATGGCGGGGCCGGTAACGCGGAGCAATGCTACCGCCATCGGCAGCACCAACCCGGCGGTCGATTCCCTTACGCCAAGTGCTTCCGATTTTTTCAGCATCAGCGGCAGGCTTGCGAGTGAAGACTGGGTAGACACGGCAAAGGCCTGAACCGGCGCGATCTGCCGGGCATAGTCGGTAAAGCGCACTTTCCCTGCGAAAACCGCAACAGGATATGCAAACGCGCCGACGACAATTCCGACCATTGAAACCGTCACGATATAATGCGCTACCGCCCCCAATGCAGCCAAGCCCGATCGCGAACCCACAACAAAGGCGAGCGCGAAAACGCCGATTGGTGCAAGTTTCAATACCCATTCGATCACGATGATCATTGCATCTGCAAGCGCACTGAAAAATCCGGACATCTGGGCGCGCGGTTCCTGCGACAAACGCGTGATGGCGAATGCGAATACGAGTGTAAAAATCAGCAGCGGTAAGATTGAATCATTTACCGCAGATGCGATCGGGTTGGTCGGAACCAGCGCAACAATGAAATCGCGAAGCGGTGGTTGCTCGGCGACTGCTGGCACACTCGTCAGCGCAGAACGAAGCGCAGCGGCACTTTCCGCAGGCATCGGCCAAAGCGACAAGAAAAGCGGGGTCAGCAACGCTCCCAATGCAGCTGAAAGGATCATCATCGCAACGATCCAGCTGATCGTTTTGGCCGCCATTGGTCCAGCCCGCGCAGCTTCAGCGCTTTTGACTATTCCGGTGATGACCAAAGCGACGACTAGCGGGACAACGGTCATGCGCAATCCGTTGAGCCAAAGAGTGCCGACAATATCGAGAATGAAGTCGAGCTGTTTCCCGGCGGAAGGTATTTGCGAGGTCGCAAAGATGCCAAGGGTTAGGCCGACAACGAGAGCGAGAAGAATACGGGAAGCGTTTGACATAGCATGAGGTCTTGCCAGCCCGCCGCCGCCTATGCAAGGGAGTGCCACAACGGAGATTGTATTTCGTGATTTTGCGCGATTAAAGACAGGAAATTATATGGCTCGCAAATATTTCGGGACCGACGGGATACGCGGGCGCACCAATCAGGGCGCGATGACGCCTGAAATGGTGATGAAGGTCGGGCAGGCGGCAGGTGCGCATTTCCTTCGAGGCAATCACAGACACCGCGTCGTTATCGGCAAAGACACGCGGCTGTCGGGTTATATGATCGAAAACGCGCTCGTTGCAGGCTTTACCAGCGTTGGAATGGATGTTGTGCAGTTCGGACCAATTCCTACGCCGGCGGTGGCGCTGCTCACCCGGTCGATGCGTGCTGATTTGGGGGTGATGATTTCGGCCAGCCATAATCCGTATGAAGATAATGGTATCAAGTTATTCGGTCCTGATGGCTTCAAACTGTCTGACGCAGACGAGATTTCAATTGAAGCAATTTTGGAGCAACCAGCCAAGCTTGCTGAAGCGCCCGAAATCGGCCGCGCCCTGCGGATCGAGGATAGCCGGGGTCGTTACATCCACGCGGTCAAGGCTTCTGTGCCTGAGCATGTACGGTTTGATGGGCTTCATGTCGTTTTGGATTGCGCAAATGGCGCAGCCTACCAGGTTGCGCCCACTGCAATTTGGGAATTGGGTGCAAAAGTCACCTCGATCGGCGTGACGCCCAATGGAAAGAATATTAACGACAGGGTTGGGTCAACGCACGTTGCGACGCTTCAGGAAACGGTAATCTCTTCGGGCGCACATATCGGTATTGCACTCGATGGCGATGCGGACAGGCTTATCGTAGTAGATGAAAAAGGCCGGGTAGTGGACGGCGACCAATTGATGGCGCTTCTTGGAACTGCGATGGACCGCAGCCGCAAACTGACCGGTGGCGGTATCGTTGCAACGGTGATGTCTAATCTGGGACTCGAACGATATTTGGAGAGTCAGGACCTTCGCTTGATCCGCGCAAAGGTAGGCGACCGCTATGTGCTCGAAGAAATGCGCCGCCTCGGCATCAATGTCGGCGGTGAGCAGTCTGGCCATATGATTTTGCTCGACCATGCCACGACGGGTGACGGCACGATTGCGGCGCTTCAGGTCCTCGCGCAACTGGTCGAGAAGGGCAAGCCCGCGAGCGAGGTGTTGCACCTGTTTGACCCTGTGCCGCAAATTTTGAAGAATGTGCGCTTTTCGGGTGGCAAGCCGCTTGAAGATGCGGCTGTTCAATCTGTAATCGCAAATGCTGAAGCAGAACTGGAGGGCAAAGGCCGCCTGGTAATCCGTCCGTCGGGGACAGAACCCGTTATCCGCGTGATGGCCGAAGGCGACGATGCGGCGCAGGTCGAGCGGGTGGTTGACAGCATATGCGACGCGGTGAAGGCCGCTGCAGCGCGATGACCGAAGGCAAACCCGCGCGCGTCCTGATTATCGCTGGCTCTGACAGCGGCGGCGGGGCTGGGATTCAAGCGGATATCAAAACCGTGACGATGCTCGGCGGGCACGCGATGACTTCGATCACCGCGATCACCGCGCAGAATACCTTAGGCGTCGATGCAGTGCATATGGTGCCGACGCAAATGGTGATTGACCAGATCGCCGCGGTGGTCAGCGACATCGGCGTCGATTCAGTTAAGATCGGTATGATCGGGAGCGCAGACACCGCGCATGCCGTCGCGGACAGCTTGGCAGAACTGTCATGCCCAATCGTGTTTGACCCCGTCATGGTCTCCACAAGCGGTGCGGTGCTTGCCGATGCCGACACGATTTCGGCGTTTGAACGCTTGATGCGTTTGGCCACGCTAACGACGCCGAACCTTCCTGAGCTTGAGGCTTTGGGCGGTAAAGATGCCTTACTCGCGCGACGGATTCCACTGTTGGTCAAGGGGGGGCATGCCGATGGCGATCAGATTATCGACGAACTGCATCTGGCGCCTGGGCAAAGCGAAGTCTGGACAGGCGACCGGATAGAGACGCGCAGCACGCACGGGACGGGGTGCACGCTTGCAACCGCGATCGCCGCGGGTCTCGGGCAGGGGATGGAGCTCATTACTGCCGTTGAGCGCGCCCGCCTCTTTGTGCGCCTTGCATTGCATGACGCGCCCGGCCTGGGGTTGGGGCACGGCCCGATGGGGCATCAATTCGTGCGCGAAGATGCGATGGTGTCCGGGCCTTCGCTCAATCAGGTAACGGTGGGTTGCCGCGATTACGCAGCATCGATCGATTTCTATAAAACGCTCGGGCTGCAACAGATCGTCGATAGTCCGTCGAACGGCTATGCCCGCTTCGAAGTGCCCAATGGCGTGACTTTGTCGATCCATGCGAGCGATGACATTGGCACGTCGACTGTCGTCTATTTCGAAAGCAAACGGCTCGACGCATGGGTCACCGAACTTTCCAGTCAGGGCTATGCGTTCGAACAAATGCCGCAGGACGAAAGCTGGGGTTGGCGCGAGGCTCGGTTGTTCGATCCGTCGGGGAACATCGTGTGCTTGTACAGCGCAGGTGAAAACCGGCGCTATCCGGCGTGGCGGATATGATTGCCGGCGTCGATGAAGCTGGGCGCGGGCCGCTTGCCGGGCCGGTCGTGGCGGCAGCAGTTGTATTATGTAAGCCGCGTCCGCCGGGGCTCGAAGACAGCAAGAAGCTTACCGCGGCCCGTCGTGCTGAGCTTGAGGCGGTCATCAAGCGCCGCTGCCAGTGGGCGGTGGGTGTCGTGGATGTCGAGGATATCGACCGGCTCAACATTTTCGGCGCCACCATGCTCGCAATGACGCGGGCGGTCGAGGCACTGTGCGCCAAGATTGGAAGCGATCCGTTGCAGGTGCTCGTTGATGGCAATTTGACACCGCAAGGGCGAAGGCCCGAATGGCGATGGCAGGCAACCGCTATTGTCGGCGGCGATGCTGTCGAGCCGTGCATTTCTGCGGCGTCGATCATTGCCAAAGAACATCGCGACCGCATCATGTGCGATGCGGCGAAACGCCATCATCAATATGGATGGGAACGGAACAAGGGCTATGGTACCCGCGACCATCTCGACGCATTGCAACTACATGGTCCGACACCGATGCACCGCAAAAGTTTCGCGCCCGTTTCGCAGATGGTTTTAATCTGAATAATTTTTGCGGGTGAGTCATTCGGGCAACACTACCACAGGTTGAGTCCCGGTTGAATTTCCTGACTCTATATCTTGTGCCGGACTCGTTTCGTTCCGGCCAGATGATGCGTCGTTAACCATATATTACCAGCTTTGCTGCAGGTTAACGGCCTTGACGTTAACCATCATCGGACTCATCGCGGGGTCTTCAGGGGTTCGGGAGAAGGCAATATGGGCGTATTAGAAAAGATCAAACCGGCAGCTGCAAAAGATGCGGTGGTGCCTGTTGATTTGCCGCTGAACCAGATATTGCGGATGGATTGCATACAAGCGATGCGTTCGCTGCCCGACGCGTGCATCGACATGGTCTTTGCCGACCCGCCGTATAATCTGCAGCTTGGCGGCGACTTGCTTCGCCCAGATAATAGCAAGGTCGACGCGGTCAATGATGAATGGGACAAGTTTGCCAGCTTTGCGATCTATGACAAATTTACGAGCGAATGGCTCGCCGAGGCGCGGCGGATATTGAAGCCTAATGGCTCGCTGTGGGTGATCGGCAGTTATCATAATATCTTCCGCGTCGGCACTGCAGTTCAAGATGCCGGATACTGGATCCTCAACGACATCGTCTGGCGCAAATCGAACCCGATGCCAAATTTCAAGGGCACGCGTTTTACCAATGCGCACGAGACTTTGATCTGGGCATCGAAAAGCGAGAAGTCGAAATATACTTTCAATTATCGCGCGATGAAGACGCTTAACGACGAATTGCAGATGCGTTCGGACTGGCTAATCCCGATTTGCGGCGGGCAGGAACGGGTGAAACGCAACGGCACCAAGGCGCATCCAACGCAGAAGCCAGAAGCGTTGCTCTACCGAATATTACTGGCGTGCACGAAACCCGGTGATGTCGTGCTCGATCCATTTTTCGGAACCGGAACCACTGGTGCGGTTGCGCGCCGTTTGGGCCGCGACTGGATTGGCTGCGAGCGCGAAGCGGTTTATTGTGAAGTAGCCGAGGAGCGCATTGCCGCCGCCTTGCCGCTTGACGAAAGCGCGCTGAAAACCATGCAGTCACCAAAGTCCGCACCCAAAGTCGCGTTCGGCCAACTGGTCGAGGCGGGTTATCTTAATCCCGGCGTGAAGCTTTATGATCGCAAGCGTCAGTTTGAAGCCATCGTACGCGCCGATGGTTCGATCGCCTGTGGGACGGTCAATGGCTCCATCCACAAAGTCGGCTCTACAATCCAGAACGCACCAAGCTGCAATGGCTGGACATATTGGCATTATGAAGCCGCCAGTGGCGCGATGAAGGCGATTGACGACCTACGCCAGACCTACATTCTCGCCACCGAACCATGACGCGGCTCTACCTTCGCCCGACCGGCTTCGTTGATAGTCCGCAACGCCATGACGGCGCGAGCGCAAGGCTTGCTGGAACCATGCTGTGGTTTTCGCAAATCGAAGTCATAGATAGTACAGGGGCAGCGACAGAGCGCCATCTGGTCGATATGAGGCAGTGGGAAGCGTTTGTGTCCGGACTATCTGCCGAGAAGCAGGCACGATGCCAGATGCTTCTCGAACGGATTGTTTCAGCTCGCGCACCGCTCCAAATGGGCGAACGCATAATTCGTTTCGACCAGCCGCAAGTCATGGGCATCATCAACATGACCCCCGACAGTTTTTCCGACGGCGGCAAGAATACCGATATCGAAATCGCAGTCGAGGCCGCTTTTGCAATGACCAGTGCGGGTGCGGCCATCATCGACATAGGCGGCGAATCCACACGCCCCGGCGCGCCATTGATATGGGAAGGCGATGAAGTCGCACGCATCGAACCGCTGGTTAAACGCCTTTCGGCATCGGGCACCGCGATTTCCATCGATACACGCAAGGCAACGGTCATGCATGCTGCAGTTGGCGCCGGAGCAGCGATGATCAACGATATCTCCGCGCTCCTGTTCGATGACCGCGCGCTCGAAGTCGCCAAGGCATTGAATGTCCCTGTCGTGCTGATGCATGCGCCGAGCCAGGGCACCGATCCGCACAAAGGCGGCGATTACGGCGATGTCGTCACCGATGTGTTCGACTGGCTCGAAGCGCGCGTCGATGCCGTTGAGACGGCGGGAATTGATCGAGACAAAATCCTTGTCGATCCCGGTATTGGCTTCGGCAAATCGCTGACCGAAAATCTGGCGATCATCAACAACCTCTCACTTTATCATGGCCTTGGCTGTCCGATATTGTTCGGCGCGAGCCGCAAGCGGATGATCGGCGCATTGTCGAACGAGGCACCCGTGGAAGGCCGCCTAGGCGGATCGATTTTCCTGGCGATGAAAGCGGTCGAGCAAGGCGCGCATATCTTACGGGTCCACGATGCTGCTGAAACCGTGCAAGCGGTGCAGGTGTGGCGGGGTCTGCGTGACGCGGCGCTCACCGCGCGCGCCTGATTTTTACGGTGCTTTGACCGCATTGACCTCTCACCGGATTGATGCAATTTTCCCGGTAACGTAGTCGGGGGCTGAAGCATGATTGCCAAATACATTGTCGGTTATATCGCAACAGGTATCGCCTTTGCCGCCATAGACAGCATCTGGCTGCGCAGCATGTATACGCGGCTCTATCAGCCCGAAATCGGCGAGTTGATGATGAAGGGCGGGTTCCGGATGGGGCCTGCGGTGGTGTTCTACCTGCTCTACATTCTCGGGATGATGATTTTCGCGGTCGGTCCCGCGCTGCAGAGCGGTAAGTGGCAAACGGCGTTGATCTGGGGCGCTCTGCTCGGTTTTTTTTGCTACATGACCTATGATTTGACCAACCATGCGACGATGAAGGTCTGGAGCACCAAAGTGACGGTTCTCGACATCATGTGGGGTACGTTTTTGACCGGATCGGCTTCGGTCGTCGGTTACTGGATTACAACCGCAATCATGGGTAAGAATTAGGCTCGAGTTTTAAGCGACGTCGCTTATCCCGAGGTCCGCCAGCTTGCGGTACAGCGTCGAGCGGCCAATCCCCAGACGCCGCGCAACCTCGGTCATGCGGCCACGGTAGTGTCCGATAGCAAGACGAATGACGTCGGCTTCGATTTCTTCCAAAGACCGCATATTGCCGTCGATTTCATACAATGTCACGCCGATGCCATCATTCGCGCCTGCGCCTGCCGAACCGCCATTGCCGGGAACACCGACGGCCGCAGAGATTTGCGGGAATTCCTCGGGTGTCAACGCATCGCGTTCGCACAGGACCGCCGCGCGGAACAGCGCGCTTTGCAGCTGCCGTACATTGCCTGGCCAGCTATAACCGCGCAACATCGTCAGCGCCTCGTCGGTGATGCCAAGGCTGCGTAGACCAGGCTGGCTGGCCATGCGGCCAAGGAAATGGCGGGCAAGGGCAGGGATATCACTGGTGCGTTCGCGCAAGGGCGGGATTGTCAGTTGAACGACATTCAGCCGGTAGAACAGGTCTTCGCGGAAATCGCCGCTGGCCAGTCGTTCGGTCAGGTTGCGATTACTTGCCGAAATCAGGCGCACGTCGATACGGTAACTGTGCGCCGCGCCCAAAGGCTGTATTTCATTCTGTGTAAGTAAGCGGACCAGACGAACCTGCGTTTCGGGTGGCAGATGATCTACCTCGTCGAGAAAAACCGTGCCGCCTTCGGCTTGCTGCAATATGCCTACACGCCGGTCGAAGGCGCCGGCAAAGGCATCTTTTTCGTGCCCGAATAGAACCGATTCTAACAGGTTGGGCGATATCGCACCGCAGTTTACCTTGAGGAAGGGCAGTTTTGAGCGGGGGCTGGCGGCGTGGATCGCGTCGGCCACAACTTCCTTGCCTACACCCGATTCGCCTTCGATGAAAATCGGCGCGCGGCTGCGGGCCGCTTTGGCTGCAATCGCCAATGCGGTTCGGAATGCAGGCGCCGAGCCGATGATTTCATCAAATGCCAGCGGCTGCGTAATTTTCTCAGTCATCGGGTGAAGTTCGCCGAATTCCTTGCTTTTATCCGCCGCCATGGTGAGCGCCGCGATCAGGCGTTCGGCCGCAACGGGTTTGATAATATAATCGGACGCCCCGGCGCGCATCGCGTCGATCGCGGCTTCGTTTGAGCCGATGGCCGTCATCAGGAGGATCGGCAAAGCGGGACGGCGTGATTTAAGCTCGGCAATCAAAGACGCCGAATCGGACCCCGGGACCCATTGGTCGAGCAAAATTGCATCGAGCATCATCCCGTCCTGCGTGCCCAGCATCGCAATCGCGGTTTCGGCATCGCGCGCGAAAACTGTGCGCCAACCGGCACGCGATGCGATGGCCGACACCAACCGGCACTGCGCCGGCTCATCATCGACAAGCATCAACAATCGGGTCTCGGGCTCTTGCATCCACCATCCATGACTAGGTTCAAGGAAAGTTGTGGTAACGCGAAACGGTAAAGACGCGATTAAGCAGGTGGAGTATTTTCTTTCGCGCAACGGCTTGAGGATATGAATTTCAGCGGTTAAGGCGTTTTTGGACTGAATAATTGCTTATGGAGGAATATATGGCAGACCATCAGGATATGGGACAAGCAGAGCAAAGCTATGCATTGTTCAATTCGGTATTCAAATGGGGCACCATCGCGGCCGTAATCACCACTATATTGGTCGTCGCAATCATCGCCAGCCGCGCCGCCTGACGTGGTGAAAATCGCCGTTTTAAAGGAAACCGCCGCCGGCGAGACACGCGTTGCTGCGTCGCCTGAAACGGTGAAAAAATTTATTGCGCTTGGCGCTAGCGTGGCGGTTGAGGCCGGGGCAGGGCTTTCGGCTTCTGTAAGCGACGCCGATTACGAGGCGATGGGTGCTTCGGTCGGCGCTGCGGCTGCGACCTTGAAAGATGCAGATATCATTCTCGGCGTGCAGGGACCCGACCCTAAAGCGTTAAAGGGCATGAAGCCCGGTGCTTGGCTGGTTGCCGGTCTCGATCCTTTCGGCCAGCGCACGCGCGTCGATGAATACGCGATGGTCGGCGTCGAAGCTTTGGCCATGGAGTTCATGCCGCGCATCACGCGGGCACAGTCGATGGATATATTGTCATCGCAATCGAATTTGGCCGGTTACAAAGCAGTTATCGAAGCGGCGTCGGTTTATGGCCGAGCTTTCCCGATGATGATGACGGCGGCGGGCACGGTGAGTGCGGCCAAGGCCTTTATTATGGGTGTGGGCGTTGCAGGGCTTCAGGCAATAGCAACAGCTCGGCGTTTGGGTGCGCAGGTGTCGGCCACCGATGTGCGATCCGCCACGAAGGAACAGATTGAATCTTTGGGTGCAAAGGCGATTTTTGTCGAAAATGTCGCAGGAATCGAAGGTGAAGGCGCCGGCGGTTACGCAACCGAGATGTCCGAAGAATATAAGGCTGCGCAGGCCGAATTAGTATCCAGCCATATCGCCAAACAGGATATCGTTATCACAACTGCGCTGATCCCCGGGCGGCCAGCGCCGCGCTTGATTTCAGATGCGCAGATCGCGACGATGAAAGCTGGGTCAGTGATCTTCGACCTTGCGGTCGCACAAGGCGGCAATGTCGAAGGCTCAAAGCCCGACGAGGTTGTGGTCAAGCATGGCGTAAAAATTATCGGCTACGCCAATACGCCAGCGCATTTGGCGGCGGATACATCGGCATTGTTTGCGCGCAACCTTTTCAACTTCCTTTCGGCGTTTTGGGACAAGGAAGCGGGTCAGCCGGTTTTGCCTGATGATGATGAAATTACCGCAGCGATACGTCTGACCAAGGATGGCAAGGTTGTGAATGAACGCCTTTTGGCGTGAGGGGAGCATAATGGACTTCATATCAATTCTATCCATCTTCGTAATGGCCTGTTTTGTGGGCTATTATGTCGTGTGGTCAGTCACCCCCGCGCTCCACACGCCTTTGATGGCGGTGACCAATGCCATTTCTTCAGTGATTATCGTCGGCGCGCTGATCGCTGCGGCGGCGGGCGGTTCTCCTACGGCTAAGTGGCTGGGGTTAATCGCGGTGGCATTGGCGAGCGTGAATATCTTTGGCGGTTTTGCGGTCACGGCGCGCATGCTGGCGATGTACAAGAAGAAGGAGCGCTGAGTTGGAACATGCTGCTCCACCCGCGTGGGTCATGCTCGCTTATTTGATTTCGGGCGTATTTTTTATTCTGGCACTTCGAGGGCTTTCGTCGCCCGCAACGTCGCAGCGCGGCAACCGTTTCGGCATGGCCGGGATGCTGATTGCGGTGGTGACGACATTGATCACACATGAGGTCGCGGCTTTACCTGAGATACTCGGAGCAATTGCTATCGGCGGCGGCATTGGTTGGGTAACGGCGCGCAAGATTGCGATGACCGATATGCCGCAACTGGTAGCTGCGTTTCACAGCCTCGTCGGTATGGCGGCGGTGCTGGTTGCGGCCGCAGCGTTTCTGAACCCAGAAGCGTTTGGCATCAACGGTGCGGATGGACTGATCAACCCGGTCAGCCGGGTTGAAATGGGTCTTGGCATTGCCATTGGTGCAATCACCTTCTCTGGATCGGTGATCGCCTTCCTGAAACTTGCAGGCAAAATGTCGGGTGCGCCGATCCTTTTGCCGCTTCGCCATGTGATCAACCTGGGGACATTGGCAGCGATCCTGGGCCTCATTGCCTATTTCACTGTCGACCAAAGCCCTTGGATTTTTTGGACGATTACCGCGCTCGCGTTTCTCATCGGCTTCTTGCTCATCATCCCTATCGGCGGTGCGGACATGCCCGTCGTGGTGTCGATGCTCAACAGCTATTCGGGTTGGGCGGCCGCAGCGATGGGCTTCACGCTGCATAACACCGCGATGATCATCACCGGCGCGCTGGTGGGTTCGTCCGGTGCCATCCTGTCCTACATCATGTGCAAGGCCATGAACCGCAGCTTCATTAGCGTCATCGCTGGCGGCTTTGGCGCCGAGGCGGCGGCATCGGGCGGCGCAGCAAAAGAGCAGCGTCCGTGGAAGCGGGGCTCGGCTGAAGACGCGGCCTATATGATGCAGCAGGCTGAAAGCGTGATCATCGTTCCAGGCTACGGCATGGCAGTTGCTCAGGCGCAGCATATCTTGCGTGAAATGGCGGATGTCCTGAAAAAGCAGGGTGTTTCGGTGAAATACGCCATTCACCCCGTTGCCGGACGTATGCCGGGGCATATGAACGTTTTGCTGGCCGAAGCGCAGGTGCCGTATGACGAAGTGTTCGAGCTTGAGGATATCAACAGCGAATTTGCCCAAACCGACGTTGCCTTCATCATTGGCGCGAACGACGTAGTCAACCCTGCGGCCAAAACCGACAAGACATCGCCGATTTACGGAATGCCGGTGTTCGATGTCGACAAGGCCAAGACGGTGTTCTTCATCAAACGTTCGATGGGCGGAGTTGGCTATGCGGGCGTTGACAATGACGTCTTCTACATGGACCAGACGATGATGCTGCTCGCTGACGCCAAGAAGATGTGTGAGGATATCGTCAAGGCCTTGCAGCACTAGGTCACTTCACGCTAACGAAAGTCAAACGCCGCCTCGACATGCTTCGGGGCGGCATTTGATTATCTGTAGGGGTGATGATATGCGTAAATTGGGCCTGATTGGTGGAATGAGCTGGTATTCGACCGAGCTTTATTATGCGCGGATTAACAAGCAGGTTCTGCGTCGCACAGAGGGCAGCTGCAATGCACCGCTGCTGATTGAAAGCCTGAATTTTTGCGACATCGCCAAGGCGAACAGCGAGCAAGATTGGGATCATGTCGCCGATGTGCTGATCGCGTCAGCAAAACGGCTAGAGCAGGCGGGGGCGACCGCCATTCTGATTTGCGCCAACAGCATGCACAAGGTCCACGGCCGCGTTGCCGAAGCGGTTGGGATTCCCGTGACCCATATCGCCGACGCGGTCGGCGAAAAAATGAGGGCCGATGGCGTTCAATCTGCGGCGTTGCTTGGGACGGCCAATGTTATGGCGGAAAATTGGTACCGGCAGCGGCTTGTGAAGCATGGCGTGACGCTGATGCCTGCGGAAATGGACGACGTACAGGATCTCGACCGGATCATTTATGAAGAGCTGATGCATGGGCAGGTGAAGCGCGATTCAGAGCGGACCTTGAAGAGCATCATCACCGAAA
>LNFM01001164.1_pt1 | contig 62484 bp, 60 predicted proteins | sample 596031 | NCBI WGS metagenome assembly LNFM01 (sample SAMN04254537, study PRJNA301005) | activated carbon metagenome | isolation source: dual media filters at the Ann Arbor, Michigan drinking water treatment plant | place: USA: Ann Arbor
GCCGCAGCTTGGCGCACGATAAAGAGATGCCGAACTGCGATCGCGAGCACGATGGCGGCAAATCCTTGATGCGCAATTCCGAGCCCGATCGGCACCACATGCAGCAGCGTTACGATCCCGAGCATCGTCTGTCCGACGAGGCCGCCGGCAAGCAACAGCGCCGACTTGCGCACATCAACATCGACGGGCGCGCGCATGAGCGAAATGGCATGCCACAGCCCAAGCCCGACGACGACGTAGGCCACGAGACGATGATTGAACTGCACTGTCGTGGCGTTCTCGACGAGGTTCACGAACCATGGCGACATCGCAAACAAGTCGTCGGGGATCACCCGTCCGTTCATCAATGGCCAGGTGTTGTAGGCAAGTCCCGCCTTCAGCCCCGCCACGAACGCTCCGAGCCCTACCTGGGCATACACGATGCAGACGATCACGAACGCGACCGTTGCAACGCTCGCGGGCAGCCGGGCCGACCTGAGCCGGGCCGGCTTCTCACTGAGATCCATCGCCAGCCAGACGAGGAGACCAAGGATCATGAACGCAACACAAAGATGCAGTGCCAGCCGATAGTGGCTGACATCGACGCGCTCGACGAGCCCCGACGACACCACGTACCAGCCGATTGCTCCTTGCAGTCCGCCAAGCGCCAGCACGCCCAGATACTTTGGTAGAGCGCCGGGTCGAAGCATACCGCGCCAAGCAAAGACGACGAGAGGCACCGCGAACGCAAGGCCGATGAACCGGCCGAGAAAGCGATGCCCCCACTCCCACCAGTAGATGAACTTGAACGCGTCAAGCGACATCCCCTTGTTGACGAGTTGATATTCTGGGATCTGCCGGTACTTCTCGAACGCCTCCAGCCAATGAGCCTCGCTCAGCGGCGGAATGGCCCCCAGGATCGGCTTCCATTCGGTAATCGAAAGCCCGCTGTCGGTCAGTCGCGTGGCACCGCCGACGATGATCATGCACAGGACGAGGAACGCGACCGACACGAGCCAGATCTGCACGAAACGATCGGCGTTCGTTTTCTCCAACGTCAGTGTTGCCTGCACCATGATTGCTCCGGTCTGCCCTGTGTCTTGACTTCGCGTCTGCTTCTGATAGCCGCTTCACCCACCGGCGGGCAATCTGATCCCGCTGGAGTGTCAGACGCCAATGACCGCACGCAATTGTTGAGATCAGTGCATGACCCCCCGCATCCGAAAGCTCGTCGGCACCATAATCCTGCTCGTCGTGATTGCGGTTTACTGTTTGCTGGCAATGGCTGCCGCGGTGATCCTTCAGGTCAACGAGGCTAACAAGACCATTGAATTGATCTACTACGTTACGGCCGGATTGCTGTGGGTGCTTCCGGCTGGCCTGATCATAAAATGGATGCAGAAGAGCTGAGCCGGCAATCGTCAAGCTGCGGCTGGTGCACCCGTCAGACGTTTCACCGCATCGCGCAACGCAAATGGCGCGCCCGACATGAACACCTTCACAAACCGCATGTCCTGGTAATCGCCGTTGAGCGATACTCGCGGCAACGCCGTCATGCGATCCTTATGCCGCGCGTGAACGAGACCCTTGCGCGTCGTGACCGCCACCGAGGCCCCCGCGTCCGCCGCCATCCGAAACTCACGCTCCCCCGCGGCAGTGACATCGCCATAAGGAAAGCTGAAGCTTTGGCACGGTCGGCCCAGTTCACGACTGAGAGTAGCGATGCTTTCGACTATTTCGGCGCGAGCACGTGCCTCGGGGAGTTTCGCCAGTGCATAGTGACCGTTGGTGTGGGCGCCAAATGAAACCAGCGGATGATGCGCCATCGCGCGAATTTCATCCCATGTCATCAATAGGTCGTCGGCAAGTGCGCGGCCATCGATGCCATGCGCCGACGCAAGCCCGGCGACGATCATGCGAGCATCGTCTTCGTCGATCCGCCGCAAGCCCCAATAAATCTGATGAAAGGCATGCATTTTTTCAGCAAGCGAGCCAGTCCGGAAATCACGCGGCAAACCGTGTAGTGAAATCTCGATCTTATTCGCGACCCTGATCGTCTCTTCCAGGACCAGCCACCACAGGTCCGCCTTGCCGGACGGAAAATCGCCGGGAACGAACACTGTAAACGGCAACCCATGCTTCTCGAAAACGGGAAGTGCAAAGTCACGGTTGTCCCGATATCCATCATCGAACGTGAAACATGCGAATGGCGGCGCGTCAGACTCACCCGCCAGCCGCTGTGGAACGTCATCGAGGGCAACGACGTCGAAGCCGCCACGAACGACTTCAGTAAGCACCGCGTCGAGAAAATCTGGCGTGATCTTCAAGATGCGATTCGGCTCGAAAGGCTGCGGCGGTTCAGGGCGTACGTGATGCAGCGTGAAGATGACGCCGGCCCCGCCCGTTAAAGGCGCCAGCATGCTGTCAGCGCGCGCGTAATGCATCGCCGTGAGCGCAGCTTTGATCAGGGATGTCGTATTGCGGCTCATCCTAATGGGTCCGTATCGTCCTGATCCAAGCGCCCGCACTGAGGCCGTAATGGAGCTATCCGAGCAAGTTTCGTGCTAGCGCGAACCGGCCGTTCCTCTTCGACGCACGCAAAGAGCGTGGGGTTAAGAACGCATTAATGATTGTGCCGTCAGCCGCTGACGGCGGCGGCGCTGCGCCCGGTACGCATGATGCGCTGACCTGCGGCCGCAACTTGCCGGTCGTACCGAACGAGGTCGATTTCGGCCACTTCAAAACCGAGGTAGCTTCCCGGTGGGTCGCGAAGCACCGATCCGATCCGTCCGGGGTCCGCAACGAGAACGCCGCAGTCGACACGGCCCTCGATAGCCTCAAAGAAGGCGCGCGAGGATTCATATCGCCCTGCCACGATCACTTGATCGTAGGCCTCGTCGAGTGCATCGAGCACCAGGCTCAAGCGGTCAGGGTCAAGCACAGCCGCCATGTCGCCATCGAATGCGCCCGAGCCAATGATCTGTGCGTCGCTGCCGGGAACACGGCGCACGACCTGTTCGAAGTTGGCGCCCCCAGAAAGTAATTCGAATATGCCGGGCCCCTGCGGCATCGTCAGCGCGTGCGCGATGCCGTCGCCCTCAGGCGCCCAGTCGATGAGAATGACACTCTGCCCGATCTCGGCAACAGCTTTGGCCAACTCGATGGCATGACTACCGATGCCCATCATGTCTGTCTCGCCGGCAATAAGCGTGCGATAGCCGCCGCCGTCGCAACGCGAGGAAAGCCTCCGTGCCAGTGAGCCAATGGTACCCACACGGGCAACGTCGACTTCGGCAATCGGCAACGGCTCATTGGCAACCGAGGTTTGCTCGTCACCCAACTCGACGTCTGGCCGCACAGCGGCATGGACCGGAGCCAATACGGGCTCGGTTCGACCCGCCGATCGCGTGGCTGCGGATTGGCCGACGCGCGGCGCGGTAATATTCCGCGAGCCGGCGAGCAGCGCGCGCGTGATGGTGATGGCCAAACCAAGCAGAAGCGTCGCAAAGGCGGCAAGCCCGGCGAACGGGCCTTTGCGGGGAAAGTCCGGAACACTGGCGGCGCGGGCCCGGCTTACGATCCGGGCTTCGATCGGCACCGAGCGGCTGTCGGCCTTGGCGCGATTGGCCTCGAATTGGGCCTGCAAGCGCTCGAGCTCCTGCCGCTTCGACTGCGCCTCCGTCTGCAGTTGGCGCAATTTGACTTCATCGGGACCCGTATCGACCACGCGCGTTTTCACGCTGGCGACATCCTTTTGCACGGCCTCGACCCGAAGCGCCGCCGCCTTCGCTTCTTTGTCGAGACTATCCACGACCTTTGCCACTTCGCCGGCAATCTGCTTCTTTAAGCCCACAAGATCGGCGTTGAGCTGCTGCATGCGCGGATGGCCCGGCAGAAGCGAAACTGAAAGCTCTGAAATCTGCCGTTCGAGCCGCACACGCTGTTGCACCACGGCCTGCATCAACGGCGAGCGCTGCACCTCGGGAATGGCGTCGCCGCTGCCGGACTTCATCATCTCACGCGCCGCAGTGAACCGTGATTGCACTTCACTTTTCGTCGCCTGCGCCCGCGACAGCTCTGCCGTTAGCTCGGCCAATTGCTGCTCGTTGAGCCCTGTTGACTGCTGCCCACCCTTGAAGATGTCAGCTTCGCCGCGAAATCTTTCCACAGCGGCGTCTGCCTCGCCGACTTCAAGTTTCAACTTGTCGATTTTTGGTCCAAGCGCCTGCTGCACCTCGTCAGTCTCGACGATGGATTGTTCCGCCAGCGACCGGCGATAGGCTTCAGCCAGTGCGTTGGGAACATCGGCTGCAAGATCCGCGTCCGTCGCAGTGAACCGGATGGCGATGGCCCGGCTCTCTTTTGGCGAATAGATTTCAAGCCGCTCAAAAAAGCGGTTGAGCACACGATCCTGTTCGCTCTCGCCGGCACGCGGGGCTCCGATTCCGGCAAGCAGAAGGATCCGGCCGAGGCTATCGACAGGCCCTAGCGCCGGATTGAATTCCGGCCGCTCCGCCAGCTTGAGTTTGGCCGCAATCTCAGCTCCCAATTCCGGCGAACGCAGCGCGCGCACGTGCGTGTTCACCGCTTCCTTATCCATTCGAACGCTGAACGACTCAGCGCCGCCGCCGTCCCTGCGCGGTGACTGGAACGGATCGACGAGCCCTCTGGCCGACACGACCAATTCGGCTTCCGACTGATAGCGCGGAGCAACGAGCCCCAAACCGAGAAACGTCACGGCACCGGCTGTGACCGAGAGCACCACGAGCAGCGGCACCCGCACCTTTATCGAAGCGAGAACCGCGTTGAGGTCGATATTGTCGGGCGAGACTTGGGACATGGCATCAGACCGCATCAGTGGATCACGGCGCCAGCTGCGCGCACGAACAGTAGGGATCGGAGTAAAGCCGGACGCCGGTAAGCAAACTCTTAACTGTGCCGCAAAAAGACATCCGGTGAGCGTTTGTTAACCTCACCCGCGTACACAAGCCCCTAGCAGTTTGTGAACGGACTTGTGTGCCATGGTCGCCTGCCAGAGAAAACTGAAGCCCGGTCTGTTATGTTTTTTGGCGGCAATTCTGGCGTCGGGATGTGCAGGCTCGTCCGATTTCACAGTGCCGATGCCCGACCTGAGCCTCGCTGGTCCCGCCAATTCCCATTCCGATGTCGCAATAGCCGAAACCATCGCTTATGGCGAACCGGCAGTCGTTCCCGTTGAATTCAGTGGCGGTCCGCAGGCTGTGGCCGATGCCGACGGCCCGTATTTGCTCGATACCGGCGACCGTTTGCGCGTCTTTGTCTATGGCCAGCCCAATCTGTCGCGCGGCTACACCGTCGACCACGAAGGGGCCATCACTGTTCCCTTGATTGGTGCTGTCAAAGCCCGCGGCCTCACCACCCGCGACCTGGAAGCAGCCATCACCAGTCAGCTTGGCTCGCAATTCGTCCGCGACCCGCAGGTCACCGTCGACATTCAACAGAACCGCCCGTTCTTCATTCACGGCGAGGTCAAAACGTCCGGTCAATACCCCTACGTGTCGGGCATGACCGTCGAGACAGCGGTCGCCATCGCGGGTGGATTGTCCGAACGTGGCTCTGCACGCCGGTTTCGCATCTCGCGCCGGACCAACGGCTTCGTCGAACAGATCATCGCGCCCGCCGACTATGTCATTAAGCCTGGCGATACCGTTTTCGTATACGAGCGGTTCTTCTAGTTCCGCATCGAACCGGCAGAGCCCAGGTGACCCAGCGCCTTCGTATTGTGCACTGCATGCGCGCGCCGGTTGGCGGGCTATTTCGCCACGTCCTCGATCTGGCAGCCGAACAATCAGCCCGCGGCCATGTGGTCGGCATATTAGCCGACGCCACCGCCACCGATGCCCTCACCGATCACCGCTTTGGCGCTATTGCCCCGAAACTGGCCCTTGGGGTGAAGCGTCTGCCCATGAGCCGCAAGCCGGGGATAGGCGATCTCCTTGCCGCCCGTGCCGTGACCGCCCACGTGCGCCCGCTTGGACTGGACGTATTGCACGGGCACGGCGCCAAGGGCGGCGCCTTTGCGCGTCTCGCCGGCCGACAGGTCTCCGCCTGCCGCATCTTCTACACGCCACACGGCGGCACCTTGAATGTCTCGCCCGGCTCCCTCGAAGGCCGCATCTATCTCGGTCTGGAAAAGTACTTCGCCAGCCTGACGGATGGCATCGTCTTTGAAAGCGAATATGCCCGCCGCACGTTTGCCGAGCGCATCGGCAGCCTTGCTACGCCGCAACGCGTTGTCCCGAATGGCCTCCAACCAGCCGACTTCGCCGCCCACATGCCCGCAGACGATGCTGCCGACTTCGTTTTCATCGGCGAATTGCGCGATCTGAAGGGCGTTAGTGTCCTTTTGCGCGCCCTGCAGCACCTCAACACACAACAACGTGTCACCGCCGTCATCGTCGGATCGGGCCCTCATTCCGGCCAATTCAAATCGCAAGCACACGAACTTGGCCTCGATCCGGTGGTCAGCTTTCCGGGTGCCTTAGCGGCCGGTGAAGCCTTTCCGCTGGGACGCGCGCTCGTCGTGCCCTCATTGAAAGAAAGCTTCCCCTATATCGTTCTAGAGGGCGCCGCCGCCGGCCTGCCACTGGTTGCGACCCGCGTCGGCGGCATCCCCGAAATCGTCGCGGGTACCGACACCCCACTCGTTTCGGCCGGTGACGCCACCGCGCTCGCCGACGCCATGCGATCTGTTCTCACAGACCCGCTTACCGCCCGCGACCGCGCCGCGCGCCTCAAAGCCAACGTCCAGAGCAAGTTCAACGTCGCGGCAATGGCGGCCGAAATTCTCGACTTCTATACGGCCGCCCGCAGGTCTTAACGCTTCCTTTACCTCACCAATCGGCTGGGCCGGCCGATATGCTCATTAAGCCTCCCACTGGCACGCTCGATGCTTTGCTCCTGGCAAAACACGAGGTGTCTGGCTTTCCATGTCATCAGCAGCAATCATAGAACTGCCCCGCCTTCCTCGTCTTACCGCCGGTTGGAGCGCTGAAGAAGGCAGTCTGGTCTCGCGCCACGTTCTCACGGGAATTGTCAGGTTAGCAGACGCGGCTATCGTTGCCATCGTCGGCCTGTCCATCGCCCTGCTTTACGTCAGCGAGCCGATCGTTACGCGCGACGCAAACTATGGGCTCATTCTTGCCGTTGCGATGTTGATCACGGTCGGCGTCTTCCAGTCGCTCGGCCTCTATAATGCCGCCCGCTTCTCCTCGCTCATCGGCCAAATCCCGCGCGTCCTCCTCGGCTGGACCATGACCCTCGCCTTGGTCGGTGCCGGTCTCGTCTTCATGAAAGCCGCTCAGGAATATTCTCGCGTCTTCCTCGCCCTGTGGTTCGTCACCGGCAGCATGGCGCTGGTGGCCACCCGTGCCGGACTCACTTATCTTGTCCGCATGTGGGCGCGCGAAGGCCGCCTCTATCGCCGTGCGGTGATCTACGGCGCGGGCCCGGTTTCGGAAAGTGTCATCGAGCAACTGGAGATGGATGCCGGCATCGACATCCGCATTTCCGGCATCTTCGACGACCGCAACGAAGAAGGCCGCGCGCCCCGTGTCATCGCTGGTTATCCGCGCCTGGGCGGCCTGCAAGAACTGCTGACACTTGCCCGTCAAAGCCGCATCGATCTCGTCATCGTGGCTCTACCCGTATGTGCCGAAAGTCGACTGTCGCAGATTGTGAAGCAACTGTCGGTTCTGCCTGCCGACATCAAGCTGCCAGCACGGGCAACATCCATTCGCTTCTCGCCGAAAACCTACAGTCATGTCGGCTCGGTCGCGATGATCGATCTCTACGACAAACCCATTGCCGATTGGGGCACAGTTTCAAAATGGCTTTTCGACAAGATTCTCGCCGCCATCGCACTCATACTTCTGGCCCCGGTCATGGCAGCGGTCGCGCTGGCGATCCGCTGTGACAGCCGCGGCCCGATCCTATTCAAACAAAAACGGTACGGCTTCAACAACGATCTGATCGAGGTTTATAAGTTCCGCTCGATGTACGCCGACATGTGCGACGCCAAGGCAGCACGGCTCGTCACGAAGCAAGACCCGCGCGTCACGCGTGTCGGACGCTTTATCCGCAAGACGAGCCTGGACGAACTGCCCCAGTTGTTCAACGTGCTCAAAGGCAATCTGTCGCTCGTTGGGCCGCGCCCTCACGCGGTATCGGCCAAAGCCGCAAACCGGCTCTATGATCAGGTCGTCGATGGCTATTTCGCACGCCACAAGGTCAAGCCCGGCATCACCGGCTGGGCGCAGATCAATGGCTGGCGCGGAGAAACCGACACGGCGGAAAAAATCGAGAAGCGCGTCGCGTGCGATCTTTATTACATCGAGCACTGGTCAATCGTGTTGGATCTCTACATTCTCCTGAAGACGCCGCTGTCGCTTCTGAAGGCCGAAAACGCCTACTGAACTGCGCAACCCCAATGGTGCCGAAAAACCGGCCCCGGTCACACGACCGGCGGCTGGCAAGCGTTGCAGGAAAGCTCTGCGCGCGACCATCCGCGCCCATTCCGGCCCGCCCTTTGCAATTGCCATTGGAAATGCATCCGCGATCATAGAAAGCGCGCAGGTTTCATGTCTTTTGCGGCACATTCCATCCCGGTTCTGGACGCCACCCCGGCCGACCACCGAAAAAGCGCTGTTCACCTGATGACGCTGGCCGCCGTATGGCTGACGTTTGCCGCAAGCGGCGTTGTCTTTTCCGAACCTGCGCCCGTCGACATTCTCTCCGCCGGGCTGATGATCCTCCTCCCGACCGTCGGCCTGATCCTCGTCACGCCGCTGCTGCTCACCTACATCAGTCTATGGCTGGTCGCCGCATCCGGTGCCTATCTCGCGGCGACCGTGTCACGCGACCTCGCCGACAGCCTGACCCACACGTCCGTCTCGCTGTTTTTATATCTCGTATCGTTTGTCATCGCAGCCTTCATCGCCCGCCGCCCCACGGCACACACAAAACTCATCTTCTCGGCCTGGATCTTCGCCGCCGTGATCGCCGCGAGCGCTGGTCTGGCGGGCTACACGCATGCCGTGCCCGGCGCCTATGAATTGTTCACGAAATTCGATCGGGTCGCTGGAACCTTCAAGGACCCGAACGTCTTCGGACCCTTCCTCGTGCCGCCATTCCTGTACTGTTTGCACCTCGCGATCACCCGATCGGCCACCAAGGCCCTTTTGCCGCTCGCAGGCGCCGGCTTTTTCGCGGTGGCGATCCTGCTCAGCTTCTCGCGCGGCGCCTGGGTCAACCTTGCGCTCGCCGCTGCGCTTTACGTTTGGCTCGCGTTCGTCACCGCATCGGGGCAATCACAGCGCACGCGCATCATCCTTTTGTCCACCATCGGCGCGCTGATCACCATTGGTGCCGTACTCGTTGCGCTACAGTTCGATACCGTCTCAAATTTGTTATCCCAGCGCGCCAGCCTGACACAGAGCTACGACGTCGGTCCCGATGGCCGCTTCGGCGGCCAGCAAAAAGCTCTTGATCTTATTCTCTCCAATCCGCTCGGCATTGGGGCACAGCAATTCACGCCGATCTATCATCACGAGGAGGTCCACAACGTCTTCCTCAGCATCGTCCTCAACGCTGGATGGATCGGCGGCGGAGCGTATTGGATCGTGGTCGGCCTGACGCTCGTACTCGGATTTCGTCATGCCATGCACGCGACCACCTGGCGCCCACTGTTCATCATCGCCTACGCAGGCTTCGCCGCAACTGCGTTCGAAGGCTGGATTATCGATTCCGACCACTGGCGGAGTTTCTACACTTTGATGGCCATCGTCTGGGGCTTGATGTCGGCACCAACGCAGGAGGCGCGGTGAAAACGCGAACCAACATCGACGCGCTGCCGTTCTTTTGGCCATTAATTGCAAAGTGCAGAATGCAAGACAAAGTTGCCAAGAACGGTCTGCCGGCATTGAAACGCAAGGCGGCGAACCGCGCATGGATACTTGGCGCTCTCAGCGGTCTGGGCCTCGCCGCATTGCTTCTCATCTTGGGCGTCGGTAAAACGACGGTCGTGGCGCCTTGCATGGTGGCCTTTGGTATCTTGGCGCTCGCGCTTCGTAGAGCCAGCACCCTTCCCCGCAAGGGGCGACAGGCACGCGTTCTTCACGATGTCCGCCCAATCCTGCAGAAGCCGGTCATTGTCGTGCCGGAAATGAAACGGGCCCCGCGCATTGTTCGCGCCGAGCCCGGTCTCATCATTCCTGCCTTGCCGCCCGATCGGCCACGGACCCGGATCTCAGAGCGCCGTCCTGGCCCGGTGCCGGACGACGATGCCTGATGCGTCAGTCTGCTTCGTTGGCCGAATCTGAGTTGAGCAGACCGTAATTCTCGACGCCAATTCGCTGCAAGAGATCGAGTTGCGTCTCCAGGAAGTCGAGGTGTCCTTCCTCATCCTTCAGGAGATGTTCAAAGATGCCCATCGTTACGTAATCTTCGTGCTTGCGGCAGACGTCACGACCCCGCGTGTAGGTCTCGATGGCAATCTTCTCGCCCTTCATATCGCACTCGAGAACTTCCTTGATGTTCTCGCCGATCATGAGCGGTGCGACATGCTGAAGGTTTGGGAAACCGTCGAGATAGATGATGCGATCGATGATCTTGTCGGCGTGAACCATTTCCTCGATCGACTCGGCGCGTTCCTTCTTCGCCAGCTTGGTGTAGCCCCAGTTTGCGAGCAGCCTGTAATGCAGCCAATACTGGTTCACGGCCCCGAGTTCGAGCTTCAGCGACTCATTGAGGATGTCGATGATTTCTTTATTGCCCTTGCCCTTCATGGGGTCGTTCTCCTCGATGCATTAATGGAAAAAATCAGCGCGGCGGACCCTACGTCATCCGAGCCGGACCCTTCAACAGATCCGGCGAGCGGACCGTCTCACATATTTGGAACGATTACAAAGTAGAACCCGATCACCGGATCGCTTTATCACGCACCGCCACAGGCTCGGGCAGGACACGCGGCGTACCGCGCAGCGGACGCGATACGCGCCGCTCTGGCGCCGCCAGCAAATCCTTCATGCGAGTTTTGGCCGTCGCGCAAGCGCACGGGCAAATCAAGCCGCGCTGCTCAAGTTCTTCCATCTTTGCGTAAATCGTTTCTGCGGCCAACGGAGCACATCCGCAGCACTGCATTTTCTTCTGTAGATGCCGATATATAACGCCCGGAGTCGGCAGCGGAGCGTTGTCCTGACTCATCACCTCGAGTACGGCCTGCTCCAGGTCCCGATCCGTCACATACGCACAAGAACACACGATCATGAGTTTGCCCCTTCCAAGGGGGCCTCACGGCACAGTGCCGGAAACAAGAACAGGACGACCATGGGCGCACGAAACTGGGGCACGGACTAGCTCCAAACCTTGGGGTTCAAGGCCCCATATTGGATACATCTGGATGTTTAAAATCCTGTCTCAAATACACCAGCCAAGCGGGGAGCTGTCAAGGTGCGCCCTCGTTAGGGTTGTCCGCGCAGATTGTCACCTTCGACCGTCCATGTCTCCGTTGGAACAGCGCTTTATCAGCCCGGCCCCTACAGCTTCTCATCCAACAGTGAGGAGCCTCGATGTCCCGGATCAAAACCAGTCTCGCGTCTTTGCTTCCGCCGGCAGACGGCCGCACCGGCGTCCTGCTGGTCCACGGACTGTGCGGCTCACCAGCAGAAATGCGGTTCATCGCCAATGGGTTGACCCGGTCGGGCTACATCGTCCATTGCCCGCAGCTTGCCGGCCACGGCGGCAGTGAAGCAGAATTGACGGCGACCCGTTGGCAGGATTGGTACGACAGCGCCGAGAAGGGCCTGGATGAGCTTTGCGCACGGTGCGATCGCGTCGTGGTCGGTGGCCTTTCCACCGGAGCCGTGCTCGCACTCATGCTCGCCGCCCGCCACCCGGACAAAATTTCCGGCCTCGCACTCTATGCTCCGACACTCTGGCTGAACGGTCGCAGCGTGCCGTGGTATGCCAGCCTCTTCCGCATGGTTCGCAGTCGCAGGCTGGCCGCCCTCTTCCGTTTCCCGGCGCCGCATGACTTTGGTATCAAGGACGAGAGACTGCGGACATTCATCAAAGCCGCCCTGACCGTGCCCGGCACGCCGGTCACCCCATTCGCGACTCCCGGCGTTGCCGTTCTCGAGCGCCATCGGCTGGTGGTCGCGCTCCTGCCCCACATCGCGTCGATCCGGATGCCTGTGTTGATCCTACACCCCCGCGAAGACGACTACGCTGGCCTTTCGAACGCCACCCATCTGCAGAAATCCCTCGCCGGCCCCGTTCAGCTGGTGGTGCTTGAGGACAGCTATCACCTCGTTACGGTCGACCGGCAGCGCGACGTAGTGCTCGACCGCACCTTATGCTTCCTGGCCCAGATTGGCGACCGCCTGACGCAACGGGCAGCCGCATAAACCTCATCAGATCAGCTGATTGCCAGACTTAGGCCTCCTGTTACCGCCGGAACAGCCGCACGGCGGTCGCTCAGGCATATTGATCCCACTGACGGCCGCACGGCCAACCCGACGCCCAACGTAAAAATGGAGAGTGTCATGTCCGCCAAGTATAGCACCGCAATCGCTGCCACGATCGTTGCCGCCTCCATGGCCTTCACGACCACGACCGCCCAAGCCGGCCGTGGTCTCGGCCTTGGCATTGGCCTCGGCGTCCTGGCGGTTGGCGCCATGGCTGCGGCCTCCCAGGCCGAACAGCAGCGGGCTTACGAAGCAAAGCGAGCCCGTGCCGCCGCCGAAGCCCGTGCCCGGGCGCAGGCCAAAGCCGAAGCCCAGGCCCGCGCGAAAGCCGAGGCCAAAGCCCGCGCCATCGCGCAAGCCAAAGCAGAAGCCAAGGCCCGCGCTATTGCCGAAGCCAAGGCAGAAGCCCGCCGTGAAGCCGCTAAGGAAACGGTCGTGGCCGCCGCGACCGAAACCGTCGCCCCCGCCACGAGCGTCGAAACCCCCATCGCGACGGAAGCAACCAATCTGATGCCCGCCGAAACCACGGCCGCAACGACGACTGCCGCCAATACCGAGCCCGCTCCGGCGACCGTCGTCTCGAATGCGGAATCGCCCGCTACCACGTCTGCGACCGAGACCGGCTCAGACGAAACTGCGACGTCCACCGGTGAATGCCGCCGCTACATCCCCGCCGTCGGCGTCACGATCAACGTCGGCTGCTGATCCGGCGGCCCGACAATCCGGCTACTCACGCCTGTTATCTCTTTCGAATACCCCGGGAACCTCCTCCCGGGGTTTTTTCGATTCTATCCTCCGGCAAAAACAAATAACCGTGTGCCTGGAGGAACAGCGCACGCGCCGCAAATCAGTCAATGTGCCCAGCAACGAGACAAGACGATGCCGCGATCGACATCGCGCCCCCCCCCGCAGCAACGGACTCACACGCCGAGGTACTTCCATGTCTGTCGACCGTTCCGTCATCGTTCGCGCGCGCGGCATCACCAAGACGATTGCGACCGGCGCCGGCGATCTGACCATCCTCAAAGGCGTCGACCTCGATCTCTATCCCGGCGAACTGACGCTCCTGATGGGACCGTCCGGCTCTGGTAAAACCACATTTCTGTCGATCCTCGGTTGCATTCTGACCGCCACTGAGGGCCACCTCACGATCAACGGCGAAGAAGCCGTGGGCCAGACCGCGGAAGGCCTCGCCGATTTACGCCGCCGCAACATGGGCTTCGTGTTCCAGGGATACAATCTGTTCCCCACGCTGACGGCGCTCGAAAACGTCTTGATGGCACTCGATGTGCGCGGCGCGCGTCTCGCCGATCCATATCAGGCCGCCCGTGATGCGCTCATCGGCGTCGGCCTTGCGCACCGGATCGACGCCTATCCCTCGAAGCTTTCAGGCGGCGAGAAACAGCGGGTCGCGATCGCCCGTTCGCTCGCCGGCAATCCAGCTGTGGTGCTCGCCGACGAGCCGACCGCTGCGCTTGACAGCGAGAATGGCAAGGCCGTGATGGAATTGCTTGCTCGCGTGGGTCAAGACCCTTCGCGCGCCGTGCTCGCGGTTACCCACGATCATCGAACATTGAGTTACGCCGACCGCATCATCAAGATCGAAGACGGCCGCATCGTCGGCGACGAGCGACCCAACGGGCTCGCAGCCTGATCGAACCTTGCATCTGATCTCATCGCCTGCAGACAACCGACAACAAGGACACGCTGAGCCATGAAAATAAACCTGGGTTTGTTGGTACTTGGCGGCGTCGCTGCCGTCGGCGCCTATCTGGCCTATGGCCAGTTCAGCGGCGCGGATCGCGCCCCAGCCCGTGCGGCGCCCGAAGCGGAAATCGCTTGGATTGCGGCCGCTCCTGCACGCGCCGAGCCCAAATCGGGCGAGATCCGCATCGGCACGGGCATCCTCGGCCGCGTCATCAAGGTGCATGCCGCGGTCGATGAGAAAGTCGAAGAGGGCGAACTCATCGTCCAATTGGACGACGCGGAAGCCCGCGCGCGGTTGACCTCCGCCGAAACACAGGCAGAAGCCCTGCGCGAAGAACGCGAGAAAGCATTCGCGTCTGGCCGCGAAGACGTCCGCAAGGCCGAAGACGCCATCTACTCCGCCGAACGCGCGGTGACCGGCGCCCGCATCGAACTCGACGGCGCTTTGATCGCCAAGCGCACGTCCAATGGATCTGAACAGTCGGTTAGTGAAGCGCGCAAGCGGCTGACAGAGGCCAATGAGCGTCTCGAGCGTGAACGCCTTGCCTTTATCCGGGCCCAGTCGAAGGCAAATCTTCCCGCTCCGAGCAGTGCGGAAAGCGCCGTCAGCGCCGCGCGGACCGAAGTCCGCTTGGCTGAAGCCCTGCTCGACAAGACCCGCATCCGCGCACCGCTTGCCGGCACCGTTCTCCAAGTCAACGCAAAAGCCGGCGAGATCGTCGCGCCCAGCCCTGAAGCGCCCCTGATTGTCATGGGGGACATGTCGAGCATTCGCGTCAAGGCTGAAGTCGACGAGGGCGACATCTCAAAGATCACGGTCGGACAGAAGGTTTTCGTTCGCTCGCTGAGTTTTCCCGGCAAGGAATTCGACGGCACCGTCGCGAGTCTGGCACCGACGCTGGCCCAGCCGCGAATCGGCCCTCGCGGTCCTAAACGCCCCAACGATGTCGAGGTGCGTGAAGTCACGATCGACCTGGACGCCGCTTCTCCACTATTGCCGGGAATGCGCGTCGACGCCTTCTTTCGCAAGTAACGCCAAGTAATCTAGCGCAACGAATTGTGACAGCTGTTCACCATACAGCCTTCGGACGACAGACAAGATTAAAAACGCGTCCTGAAAACCGCGGTTTTTTCTGTCGCAGCGGCGACAACGACACAGTTTTCGCCACCCAACTGTCGTAATTTCCTCGCTCAGTGATGTGTCGCCGGGAACTGTCACGGTGCCAGATGAGGCGCAGGGTTCATCGGACGCAACTAAGTTGGCAAAGCGGCTTTCGGCAGTGAAACGCTAACCGCATCGCCAGAGCAAAGCATGTGGGCATTGGACGAGATCCGGTGCCGAATCACACCCGTCCCGTGCTATTTCTAATGATGGCGTCGGGGTCCACGCACTGACGTTGAAGACGGAGACCGCAGCTATGACTTCTCATGCAACAGGATCGAGCACCGCGACATCCGGAGTCGTGACGCAGTCTGTCGTCAACCCGATCGATCCGTCCGACGTCCCAACGGTTGCGGTACGTGAACTTGCCACCGCGCTCAAAGTTCTCGCCGACGACGTCATGGCCCTCGCCCGTGCGTCTGAATGGAGCGATGAAGATTTCCGCCGCGTCGAGCAGTACTTCTGGCAGCGATTTCCGCGCGACCGTCAGCGCAAAATCGCCGCCCTCGTTCGCCTGCGCAGTTTGATTGCCGTCTGCAAAGCCCGCCGCATGCAGAAGCTCATCGCCGAGCATGGCGCGCTCGCAGTCCAGTCGATTATCGAAGCGGCGGCATCAATGCGGCTCAACACAAGCTTCGGCTTCAGTCCGGTCAAGATTTCTTGCGCCGTTCTAGAATCTTTGCGGGACCCGTCGACCGGCATGTTTCGTGACGCCTCCGCCGCGGCCTGACCACGGCCGATCTGTCGCACCAAATCCTTCGCCACACACTGACCGCGAATTGATCCGGCGGATCACGCTGTGCGTATCATATCCATGATCAGCACCGCGATTCTCGTACTCGGCTATCTTGCCGTCTTTCTGCCGGCGCTTGGTGGACTGTTGTGGGCGATGACCCGTCTTACCGATTGACCGGCCAATATATGACGGGCTGGTTTGTCCGTCCGCCGCTTAGCGCAATGCCGCTGTCGACTGCTGACCATATTTCCTCAGCACCTCACGTGCCCGGTCAGCGACCGCATCTGCAATCGCCGCATGGCCCTCTGCGGTGGGATGGAACGCACCGGAATACGTAGCAGCCAGTAGAACTTGGAACCGAGCGAGGCTCTGGAAGGCCAGCGCCCGGGTCGCCACCGATCCGGCAGCATGAAAATTTCCGGTCATGAACGCATCATTCGGCGTCCGAAACCAACGCTGGCGCGACGCATAAGCGCGAAAATCCGTCGGCGCGAATGGTTCCCACTTGTTGCCGACCATGCGCGGCACGCGCAGATCATCGGCAATGGAAAAGGAGTTGTCGGTAAAGCCCGCGCAGATGCCCCGGCCGACGAAGGCATTGCGATGCGCCGTGGCAAACGACCATCCGTGCGTGCGGGCGCTGCGGGCCATGACCCGCTGCAGCTGGTCGGCCAGATCCGATCCTGCTTTGGCACGCCTTTCGCTCAGATAAAAATCGCCGGTGACATCCATTCCGGCCGTGCCGTCGGGACAGACCCGCCGGCCATCGCCCAGCAGCGCCAACGGCGGATAAGCAGTCAGGATCACCCGGTCGCTCTCTTGCCACGGCAGCTGCAGGATGCCGTGAATGGCGCGGTTCAATGCCTTGTAGCGTTCGTCGAGGCGGTCGAGCAGGGCCTTGGATTCGAGATTTCCGTGGATCTGTCCGAACCACCCACCGAGCTGTCGCAGAGTGCTGTCATCCGCCAGCACGGCGTTCGCCACCAACCGAGCAAAGCCGATGTCGTTGCCGCCAATTGAGACGAGCAGCAGATCGATCTTGCGGGCCATCTCCCGCTTGCACTTTTTGAGAACGAGGCCACCCTTCAATTCCGGAATTATGCCGTTGATGTGGTAGGCCTCGGGCATGTCGATAAGATCGGCGGGTTCGCGCCCGCACTGCACATCGGCGAGTGCGGAGATCTGCGACAGGTCCGGTGGGTTGGGCACCCATTCGTTGCCCTTGTAACGCAGGAACAACCCCCAGGTGACCTCAGCGCCCGAGCACGAAAGTCCCACGAACGTCACAGCCCGGTGCGGATCCTCCACGGCAAGCTGCAACGCCGCACGCATCTGATACGAATAGAGAGACCGGTGGCACGCCGTATCGAGCCACCGCGCCCCTTCCTTATTGAAAATCTTGTCGCCGATCCTCTTCCAGTCGCCGATGCGGGCCGGGAGGTTGGCCAACCGCTCATCCTTTGCCGCATAGGAGGCCGTGCGCTCCGGCGAAAATCGCACCGGCACATCGGGATTGCCCTCGCCTGAACCGAAGCTGTCGCCCATGGCGGCAACGAGCAGGTCCGTCACAACGACATCGGTCCGCGCCACTTCGCGGCCGCCGATCTCGACGGTCACCCGGGCCCCCCTCGGATAGGGAATATCGAGGGTCGCCTCATCCGAACACTTCTGCCGCAAGGATTGCCCGCGCGAATTCGATGTCCCAAGCGGCGCTGTCAGCCATGTGCAGTCGACGCGCGGATCATCGACGCCCGTGAGTTTGAACAGCGCGGGGTGGATATCAGGCGAAACGTAGGCTGTGCCGTCGCCGCAATCATAGCGATTTTTGGCGTTGGACCAGCACACGTCGTCGATCATCGTCGCGGCCCAACCATCGGGATGCCGGGTACTCAGTTCCTGTTCGGCAGCCAGCACCGGTGTCGCCCGCTTGACCGCGTCAAGCGACAGCCAGGTCGCCCGATGTACCTCCGTATCGGAAGCATTCTTGAAAAAGCGGAACGGGTTCGCGACCCGCCATTCGATGCGCGCCACCGGTGCGCTGATTTCGGCCGGCAGAATAGCACCGTCAGGTAGCGGCGCGGCGACGGGTGCTGCCGTATCGGGCCGCGACGGTGCCGGCACGGTGGCCTGCGGCTCGCTCCCCGTTGCGGGCGCCGGTTCGGTCAAAGGTGCCTCGAGAGGCGCGCGCTCGATGGCCGACGGCTCTTGCGCGATCGTCGCAACTGGACTGATACTAAGGCCGCAAAGCATTGCCGCGAGCGCCGCCCCGCCCCGCCGCCTCTGCAAACGCCGCATCGATCTCTCCAATTCCCGATTGTCCGCTCTCAAAAGCGACCGAGCCGCGCCGCAAGCCAGAGTCGCAGACTGCGCTCGAGCGGCGAAGGTTCAGCGACATCACGGACGGAGTCGCGACCAGCGCTCTGAATCGCCCGTAAATATGGCCCGGCAAGGGCAACCGGCACGATGACGCGCCGCAGATCACGACTTATACGCCGCAGACGGGGACGCAAGGCGGCCCACGCCGTTGCAGCCTCGTCGATGAGATGTGCCATCGCTGAACGCAATTCGCCTTCGTCGATGGTCGCGCCTTCGCCAAACTGATCGGCGCTGAGCGGAGTGCGCCCTTTCGCGAATAAATAGGGCATTCGCGCAGCCGCGCGCACGAGACCAAGCGCGCGTGCGGCCTCCTCCTCGATCGCAGTATCGGTCACGGGGTGAAAGCCGAGCAATGCCGCCCGCAATCGCATGGCCGCCAGTTCCGGCGACGTGACATAGGCTTCAAAGGCCGCGCGGGTCGCAAACGGCTCCGCGTAGAGTTCGGCTGCGCGCGCCTCAAGCACCGGCGCGATGAAGTCCCCGACCGGTAGCGGCAACAGCGGCTGCATAGCGCGCACCGCATCGGCAACGGGATGACCGGACGGACCGTCGGCAGCGAGCGCGTCGCGCCACCACTGCAGCCGGATTTCGCCGAGTGCCGGGTCGCTAACATGCAGCGGAATGCGCGCCAGTTCCCCCATTAGCGCGGCTATGGCGATAAAGTCCGCCTGTTGTTTGTCAGGGGCGAGCAGAGCCGCAAGGTAGTCGTCATACGCTAAATCGCGTGCAGCCCGGCGGACAGCTCCGTCAGCATATTGTGCAGCAGTTCGGGCATCCGCCATCGGTATTAGTCCACGGCGAGAAGAGCAGCGCTGACGTCGCGCTCTTCCGCCAGCAGAACGTTGTAGGTCCGCGCCGCTGCACCCGTATCCATCACCTCCAGCCACAACCCAGCTTGACGGAACGCGTCCAGGACGGCGGCAGACGGGAAGACTGGGGATCGCCCGGTGCCCAGGAGCAGCACGCCGCTCACCGCGCCTTCCTCCTGCAAGATACGGATAAGGTCCGCTGTGATGTCAGTCACCGATTCCGCCGGCCACGCCCGAATGGCGGCCGGCAGACACAGAATTGACCCACGGTGACTCATGCCCGCGAAACGAAACCCCCCATTTCCATAGGCTTCAATCGGGGCGCGACCGGGATAGCGCGGCGTCACTTCGGACATGGGCACCGTTTCCCTCAGCGGCTGGCCATCGCCGCGTCGAATACGATCAGCCGGCGGACTTGACCTCCGAACCGACAACCGTCTCGCGCTTCACGCCAAGGTATTCCAAGATTGGCGCACCGATGAAGATCGATGAATAGGTACCGATGATCACGCCGAATAGCATGGCGAACGTGAAATTCTGCATCACCGCGCCGCCGAGGAAATAGAGCGCAATCAGCACGGCAATTGTCGTCACGCCGGTCAGGATCGTGCGCGACAACGTTTCGTTGATCGACAGATTCAACAGTTCGGTCAGATCCATGCGCTTGTACTTGCGCAAGTTTTCTCGAATGCGGTCGGAAACCACGACCGTGTCGTTGACCGAATAGCCCAGGATGGTCAATAGCGCGGCGACGATCGCCAGATCGAATTCCATCTGAAACAATGCGAAAATGCCGGCGGTAACGAGAACGTCGTGTGCAAGTGCAAAGATGGTTCCTACCGCGAACTGCCATTCGAATCGGAACCAGACATAAACGACAATCGCCAGGATCGAAGCCAGAACGGCAATCGTGCCGGTCCGTCGCAATTCACTCGATACAGCCGGTCCGACAATCTCCACGCGCCGCTGTTCGTAGGCTTGACCCAGCACACCCTGGACCTTCTTCAAGGCATCCTGCTGGGCCTGGTCGCCGCCGGCCTGCTCCTCGACGCGGATCAGAACGTCCTGCGGCGAGCCAAAGCTCTGGATCTGCACGTCGCCGAGTCCCAGCTTGCCGATGCTGTCGCGCAGGCCGGCAATGTCGGCGGGCCCGCTTTTCGACTTCACCTCGATCATCGCGCCGCCCTTGAAGTCGACGCCGTAGTTGAAACCCTTGGTAAAGATCAGGGCCAGCGAGATGATCATGGCCAGGATCGAAAGCCCAAAGCACAGATCCTTGAACTTCATGAAGTTCAGCCGCGTGCCATGCGGAAAGAAGTCGATGCCCTTGAAGTCGGGGACGAGAAACATTGTGCGGTCCTTGTCAGATCGGAATCTGGATAGCGCGGCCTCTGATCGTCTTATTGTTCTTCAGCCACAGCGCGACCAGCAGGCGCGTGATGGTCACGGCCGCGAACACGGACGTGAGGATGCCGAGCGACAGTGTCACGGCAAAGCCTCGGATCGGACCCGAACCCAGCCAGAACATGATGAGTGCGGCGGCAAGCGTCGTCAGCTGGCTGTCGAGAATGGTGACGAACGCCCGCTGGAAACCGCCGTCGATGGCCGCGATTGCCGTCTTGCCGGCCCGCAATTCTTCACGAATACGCTCGTAGATCAGCACGTTCGCATCGACCGCCATGGCGATGGTCAAGACGAAACCAGCGATGCCGGGCAGTGTCAGCGTGGTGCCAATCGCCGACATGAGTGCTAGGATCAGCAGCGCATGCACCGCAAGTCCGATGACGGCGTAAACGCCGAAGGTGCCGTAGGCAAGCACGGTCATGATGGCCGTCGCAGTGAGGCCGACGAGACCCGCCCGCATGCCCGCCTCAATGGAATCCGCTCCGAGCGACGGCCCGACGGTCCGCTCCTCGACCACCGTCAGCTTCGCCGGCAATGCACCCGATCGCAGCTGGATTGCGAGATTGTTCGCGCTTTCCACCGTGAAGCTGCCGGAAATCTGACCCGTCCCACCCAGGATCGGCTCTCGGATCACGGGCGCCGAGATCACCTTGTCATCGAGCACGATGGCGAACGGACGGCCGACATTGTCTTGCGTGTACTTGCCGAATTTGCGCGCGCCCGCCGTATTGAAGCGGAACGAAATGATCGGCTCGGTCGTCCGACTATCGAAGCCCGGCTGGGCATCGTCGAGATCATCGCCGGGAACGATCGATGTCTCCTGCAGCAGATATTCCGTCGGCCCACCCCGCTCGACGTCGGTACTCGCATAAATCTTGTAACCGAGTGGAATTCGCGACGCGCGGGCTTCTTCGGGGCTAATCGTCGGATGAACGGCGTGGAACGAGAGCTTTGCCGTTTGTCCAATGAGGTTCTTGAGGACTGTCGTGTCGTTGAGCCCGGGGTACTGGACCAAAATGCGATCCTTGCCTTGCCGCACCACCGTCGATTCCGCCGTACCAAGCGCGTTGACGCGACGGTTGATCGTCTCGATCGATGCCGTCGTGGCGTTGGTCAATCGCTGATCGAACCCCATCTGTGTCGGGGTGATGGTGAATTGATTTTCGCCAATTTTTGCGATGACGAGATCATTGCCACCCGTACCAAGGACAGCGTTTCCGACGGGAGAGATCAGCTTTTTCAGCTCCGTCTCCGCGCGCCCGGCATCTTCCGCCTTGACCAGCGTCACCTTGACCGCGCCGCCGTCGACACCGATAGCCGAGAAGCCGATGCGCGCTTCGCGCAGGCTCGCCCGGGAAGAATCCTGCACGCCCTGCAGCCAATCCTTGCGGATTTCATCCTGATCGAGCGCCAGTAGAAGATGCGCCCCGCCGCGCAGGTCAAGACCGAGCGGCATCTGGCGCTTGGGCACGAAGTTGGGCCACGTTGCCAATGTCTCCTTGGAGACAAAATTCGGCAACGCGAACATGAAGCCCGCCAAACACGTCAGAAGGATCGCGATAATTTTCCAGCGGTCGAAATGCAGCATCGAGGCTCTACCTGTTGATCATTGACGCGTCGGCGCGCGCGCAGGCGGCGGGAACGCAAGCGCGGAACGATGTCCTACGAAAAGACGTCAGGTCGTTTCCTTCACCGGCTCGCCTTTGGCGCGCACGTCCATCAAAGTCGAGCGCAAGACCCGGATGCGCATGGTGTCAGACAGTTCGACCTCGACCTCGTCCGAGCCGTCCGAAACCTTCGTGACCTTACCGATCATGCCCCCGGACGTGACCACGGTATCACCGCGACGAACTTTCTCGACCATTTCCTTATGTTGAGAGGCGCGCTGCGATTGCGGACGAATGACGAGAAAATAAAAGATGAGGACCATCAGCAGCATGGGGATCAAAAGACCCGTGAACGGGTCAGCCCCTGCGGCCGGGGCCCCTTGTGCGAATGCGGGTTCGATGAACATACGGGTCGTGTCCTCTTCTTCACCGGCCGTGATCGGGCCGGAATTAATGGCTGCAAGGGCAAATGGGCAGGCGTGCGGGGTCAGATAACCCCACCCTGCCGCCACACCAAGGAAATTTCGCGCGACTATAGTGGCAGCCCCTTGCTTTGCAACCGCATCGGAGCTGTGAACGGACTAGGCGAGACCCCCGCCGACGGTTTAGAACCAACCCCGACCAAGTTCTGAATGAGACGGGGAATCAATAACATGACGACGATCGGGCCAGACGGCGAACTGGGCCAGCTGCTCGCCCGGGTCGCCACCGCACTGGAACGGCTGGCGCCGCCCCCCGTCAAAACCGTCGATTTCGAAAAATCGGACGCTTTCGTCTGGTCGGGCGCCTCGGCAGGCTTTGAGGCGGTAGCGAAAGTCAACCGCGTCCCGCTCGCCCTTCTGACGGGTATCGATCTCGCCGCCGCGCAACTCCATGCCAATACCGAACGGTTCGCACGCGGCCTGCCGGCCAACAACGCCCTCCTGTGGGGTGCGCGCGGCATGGGTAAATCGAGCCTCGTCAAAGCCGTGCACGCCGACGTCGCAGCCGCCGGCCCGCATCGTTTGAAGCTTGTCGAAATCCACCGCGAGGACATCGCCACCCTGCCGGCCTGCCTCGCGATATTGAAGCGGCAGCCAAACCGCTTCATCGTGTTTTGCGACGACCTCTCCTTCGACAAGGACGACACCAGCTATAAATCTTTGAAAGCCGTGCTCGAAGGCGGCATCGAAGGCCGGCCGCAAAACGTCGTATTCTACGCCACCTCCAACCGCCGTCACCTGATGCCGCGCGACATGGTCGACAATGAAAGGTCGACGGCCATCAATCCGGCCGAAGCAGTGGAAGAAAAGGTTTCCCTCTCAGACCGCTTCGGTCTTTGGCTCGGCTTCCACAATTGCACCCAGGAACAGTACCTCGGCATGATCGGCGACTATGCGCGCTATTACGGCCTCGATGCCGATCCGGCCGAAATAGAACGCAGCGCGCTCGAATGGAGCCTGACGCGCGGCGCCCGCTCCGGCCGCGTCGCTTGGCAATTCATTCAAGATCTCGCCGGCCGCCTCGGCGCCACGCTCGACCGCGCCTGACCCAAGAAAAAAGGGCTGCACGCATTTGCATGCAGCCCTGAAGTTCGAATATCAGGGGCGTCAGTTTCTTTCCAGATACCCGGTCGGATCGACCGGCGTTTGGTCGCGGCGAACTTCGAAATGCAGCTGCGGCTGATCGACGGCGCCGGTCTTGCCGGCCTTGGCGATCACCTGCCCACGCGTGACGCGATCACCGCGCTTGACGAGAATTTCGCTGGCATGTGCGTAGGCTGTGACGAGATTGTTTTCGTGGCGGACGAGAATGAGGTTGCCGTAGCCCTTCAGTTCGCTGCCAGCGTAGGCAACGCTGCCGCTCTCGGCGGCATGAACATCAGTGCCCGCAGGCACGGAGATATTGATGCCGTCGTTGTGCGTTCCGTCGTTGCGCGGGCCGTACCCTGCGATCACGCGCCCCATCACCGGCCAGCGCAATTTGCCGTCCGCCACCGACCCCGACGCGGGCGCCGTGACGGCAACTGCGGTGCCGGCATCAAGCGCGGCCACCTTCTTTTCCTCAGCCCCGGAATTCAAAATCTTGGGGGCCGCCGACGGCGCCGACGGATCAAGTGCGAGAGGCGGGACATTGGCCGTGACCGGCGACTGCGCTGGCGGCGTCAAAACCGGCGCCGGCGAGGTCGTCGCGGGCACTTCGGCCAGCACCGCGCCGGCGACGCCCGGCACCTTCAAAACCGTTCCAGGTTTCACCCGGCGCACATCGGTGATGCCGTTGAAGCGCTGCAAGTCGTCGAGCTTGACCTTATTCTGACGCGCGACGTTGTAGAGCGAATCGCCACCCTTAATGGTGTACGACCCGGTCCAGTCGGCCGGCGCCGGGGCGGCCGCAACCGCCGCAGGAGCCGCAGGACGCGCACGCGCCACAGCCCGACCCGATGGCAGCGACAGTTTCTGACCGGGCTTTAAAACCGGCGTCGTTAGCCCGTTGACCCGCATGAGTTCGTTCAACGAGACATTCTCGCGCTTGGCGATGCCGTACAGCGTGTCGCCGCGCTTGACCTCGATGTCCTGTCCCCGCTCCATCGGATCGACCGGCGGCGGGGCAAACGATGTGACAGGCGCCGGTGCGGCGCGCTGCGCGCGCACGGCCACGGGCTCCGGGGCGGGAGGCGGCAAAGCCGCCACCTGGATGCTCTTTTCGGCCGCGGGCGGCGGCGCGTTGTAGGCTTCCGCTAGCGGCTGAGTGGATGCCGGATCGGCACCCAGTCCCGACCGTTCATTGGTCGGCAGCGCACTGGTACTGTCATTGAAGTTGGCTGAAGCCGGGAAATCGAAGCGCGCGATATCGGCGCTGCATCCGCCGGCAGCAAGCGCTGCCATCGCGGTTAGTGTGCTGATCGGGCGGCCGTAAATACGGCGGCCTGAGGAACCGGAACGCAGGAGACTGGACATGGTACGCACCTCACAACCTACGATCCATTAACCGTTAATCGGTTAACACCGCCTTAACGGCCGGCAGGCGCCTGCTTCGAAAAATGCCCACCCGCGCGTGCCAGGCAAGCCAAACCGATGTCCGCGTCTCGGCCAGCGCATGGTGCAATAGACGCGCGCTGCTCCGGTCGTCGACCAGGTTCACAATCTGCTCGTAGCGAGCGATTGTGCGTTGAGAACGGAGAAATTACGCCGAACTGACGACAATCCAAAAAGTCGGCTTAACCCGCGGTTTTGGCCGGTCGTTCGCCACCGAGCGGATCGGCGAAGTGCTGCGCCAGATCTTCACGGAAAACATGATGCGTCAGATCCATCGACAATGGCGTGATCGAGATCGCCCCGTCGGCGATGGCGCGAAGGTCTGTCCCCTCGGGCGGATTGGTCTTGCGCCGATCGAAGGCGAACCAGAAATACGCGTCCCCCCAAGGATCGTTGCGCGCCTCGATGTCGAGCCCCTGATCGCGACGTCCCTGCCGGGTGATGCGGATTTCGCTGACGCCGTCGGGCGCCAGATCGGGATAGTTCACGTTCATCAACACGCCGTGCGGCCACTCGCGCGCCATCAGCCGGTCCACGATCTCCGGACCGTAGGTCATCGGCGTCTTCCAGTGCTGAAGGCCGCTTTTGTCGAACCCCAGCGTCAGGCTCATGGCGATCGAGCGGATGCCGATCAGCGTGCCTTCCATCGCGCCGGCAATGGTTCCCGAGTAGGCAACGTCCTCGGCAAGGTTGGCCCCGTGGTTCACGCCCGATAAAATCAGATCCGGCGCTTTGTCTTTGAGAACGTGACGAACGCCCATGATCACGCAATCGGCCGGCGTACCGCGCACGGCAAAGGCCCGCTCGCCGATTTCACGATAGCGCAGCGGCACCTGCAGCGTCAGCGCATGCGACGCGCCGGACTGATTCATCTCCGGCGCAACGATCCAGATGTCATCCGAAAGTTCGCGCGCGATGGCATGCAGCACGGTCAATCCGTGCGCGCCCGCGCCATCGTCGTTGGTGATCAAGATCCGCATGTGTCCATTTTCTCCTTCTCCCCATTGTCTTCAATGGGGAGAGGGTCGGGGTGAGGGGCAGCCGCTTGTTCTACACTTTCGCTATTCTCTCCAGTCCACCCATATACGGCCTCAGCGCGTCGGGGATCAGAATGGACCCATCTTCCTGCTGATAGTTTTCCATGACGGCGACCAGCGTGCGGCCAACGGCTAGTCCCGACCCATTCAATGTATGCACGAAACGCACGTCTTTCGATCCCTTGGGACGATACCGCGCGCCCATGCGCCGGGCCTGGAAGTCGCCGCAGACCGAGCACGACGAAATTTCACGGTAGGTGTTTTGCCCCGGCAGCCAGACTTCGATGTCGTACGTTTTCTGCGACGCAAAACCCATGTCACCCGTACATAAAAGCATCGTGCGGAACGGCAGGCCAAGAGCCGTCAAAATGCCCTCCGCGCACGCGGTCATGCGCTCGTGCTCGGCGAGGCTGTGTTCCGGCGTGGTCACCGAGACGAGTTCGACTTTGGAAAACTGGTGCTGGCGGATCATGCCGCGCGTATCGCGCCCCGCCGCACCCGCTTCCGACCGGAAGCATGGCGTCCATGCCGTCACGCGAACCGGCAGCTTGTCTTCGTCGAGAATCTGCTCGCGCACGAGGTTGGTCAGCGACACTTCCGCCGTGGGGATGAGCCAGAAGTCATTCGTCGTCCGAAAAAGGTCCTCCGCAAACTTCGGCAAATTGCCCGTGCCATAAGCGGCTTGATCCTTCACCAGCAGCGGTGGGTTTACTTCCGTGTAGCCGCCGTGATTATCGCCCGCAGGTGACGTGTGATTATCCAGCATGAAGCTGGCAATCGCTCGCTCCAGCCGCGCCAGCGCACCCTTCAAAAACACGAACCGTGCGCCCGACACTTTGCCCGCCGTATCGAAGTCCATGAGCCCCAGCGCTTCGCCGAGTTCAAAATGCTGCTTGGGCGCAAAGCCGAACGTCACCGGCGTGCCGGCCTTGCGCACTTGCCTGTTGTCGTGCTCGTCCTTGCCATCTGGAACATCGTCGCGCGGCAGGTTCGGGATGATCGCCAGTGCCGCTTCCAATTCGACGTTGACCGCGCGCTCCTCGTCCTCGCCCTTGGCGATCGTGTCCTTGAGTGCCGCGACCTCCTCCATCAGCCTCGCGGCCGTCGCCTCGTCCTTCGACGCCTTCGCCTTGCCGATGTCCTTCGATGCCGCATTGCGCCGCGCCTGCGCCTCCTGCAACGCGGTCAGGATCACGCGACGCCTCTCGTCGATGGCGATAAGGGACGCGGCAAGCGGCGCCAGTCCCCGGCGTTGCAGCGCGCCATCGAACGCTTCGGCGTTGTCGCGGATCCATTTTATATCGTGCACGGGAAGCCTCGGCTTTCTCTAGTTGACCGGTCTATAGGCCTGCGAAAGCGCGCGGTCTAGATGACCATTTACGCTGACGGTGGTGGAGCCATCGCTTGACATATGTAAGGCGTCACTTGACACTCGGTCGAGGTCATGTTAACCGCCGGCATCAGAGCTGATGATCATGCAGGCATTGCGCCTACCGGCTCGAACCTCGAAATGGCAGGGGCGAGCATGATCATTTCTATTCGCAACAAGGCACTGAAAAAATTTTGGGAGAATAACGAAGCCTCCAAGCTACCCGCTGATCGCATTCAAAAGATCGCAATGATTTTGGACCGTCTCGAAGCTGCGGTACGTCCGGAAGATATGGATCTCCCCGGGTTGCGGTTCCACAGATTGATCGGTGAGCAAAAAGGACGCTTTGCAGTTTCAGTCACTGCAAACTGGCGCATAACCTTTGCATGGCAGGATCAAGACGCGCTCGACGTGGATTTTGAAGATTATCACTGAAAGTCAACAATCGGTCGGGAATGAAGATTTAAAGATGGCAGAGCTACGCAAACGATCGACAGAACGATGTCCGACGCATCCAGGTGCCATGCTTCGCCAGATTGTTTTACCGGCTCTGTCGGTCGGCAAAACCGAGGTCGCACGTGCTATGGGCATTTCGCGGCAAAGTTTATACGACATATTGAATGAGCGGCAGCCTGTTACCCCCGCCATGGCCGTTCGTCTTGGGGCGGTGTTCGCCACGTCGGCTGCGTCGTGGCTAAACATGCAGACCGCCTACGACCTCTGGCACGCGGAACGCGCGATCGATACGTCACAAATCACAAAGCTCAAGACGGCGAGCTGACAGGTTGAGCGCGCTTTTCGACCCGGTCAACCGCCAGGATCGACAGCTCGTAGAGCAGCACCGTCGGCATTGCCATGATCAACATGCTCAGCGCATCGGGTGGGGTTAAAACAGCGGCCACCGCGAAGATGGCAACGATCGCATAACGCCGCCCCGACCGGAGCGTCTGCGCCGTGATCAGCCCCGCGCGCGCAAGCAGCGTCAGCACCACGGGCAACTGAAAGCAAATTCCAAAGCCGAAAATCAACGTCATGATCAGCGAAAGGTATTCCGACACCTTCGGCAGCAGTTCGATTGTTGCCGCGCCTTCCGAACTCGCCGTCGCCGCCAGCCCGATCGAGAATTTGATCAGGATCGGCATGGCGACGAAATACACGACCGCCGCGCCAAGCACGAAAAACAAGGGGGTGGCGATGAGATACGGCAGAAAGGCGTGGCGCTCGTGCTTGTAAAGACCGGGCGCCACGAATTTGTACACCTGGGTCGCCACGACGGGAAACGACAGGAACGCCGCCCCGAACATGGCCAGCTTCAAGTGTGTGAAAATCTGTTCGAGAAAATGCGTTGCGATCAGCCGCACATGATCCTGCCCCGAGACCCAGACATAGGGCCAGACCAGGATTTGATAGATCTGGCTTGCGACCGTGAAGCACAAAAGAAACATCACAAAGAACGCCGCGACCGCCCAGATCAGCCGCGTGCGCAGCTCGATCAGGTGATCCATCAACGGCGCCTTGGATGCGTCGATGTCATCCTGCCCGGGCGGAACGCGCTCCTGCATCGGTTCAAGCCCCCGTCTTAGGCGCAGGCACAGCGGACTGCGGTGCGGCGTTATCGGCGACGGGTGCCGGCAGCGCCGCCATTTCGGCCGGCGCAGGCAGCGCCACAGCTTCCGTATCAGGACCAGTGACGGCAGCAACGGGCACCGGGCCAGCCGCAATTGTGCGAGCTTCGTTCACACCCTTCTCAGCCGCCTTCATGGTGTCGCCAACCGCCGTCTCGGCCGCGTGCGTGGACTTTGCGAACTCATCGCGCATCCCTTCGAGTTCCTTGCGCAGATTGTCCATCTCCGCTTCGCGCATCGCATCTTCGAAATGGCGCTTGAACTCGTTCGCCTGCCGCCGGAGCATACCGGCGTACTTGCCGAGCGTGTTGAAGAACACGGGCATATCCTTGGGGCCCACGAAAATGAGCACCACCACGGCGAGGATGAGAAGCTCGCTCCAGCTAATTTCGAACATATGTTCCGTCCGTAAACGTCACGGGCCCGACCGGCCTTGACGCACGAATTCAGCCGCTCTTCGTCGTATCGCGGCGCGTCTCGCCCGTTCGCGCTTCGTGTTCGATGGAGCGCGGCGGCGCATCCTGCGGCTCGGGCGTCTCGTCGTCCTGCATGCCCTTCTTGAAACTCTTGATGCCCTTGGCCACGTCGCCCATCAACGACGAGATCTTCCCGCTTCCGAAAAGAAGCACGACAACGAGCAACAGCAGCAACAGATGTGTGGTTGAGAAACCCATGACTACAATGATCCTTATGGCGACCGCGCTGCGCGTCACAATCGTTGCAAGTTATCGCAAACTGACGACACCGGGGCAATGCCATGCGCCCTGATAGTTCGTTAAGGTTGCCTAGACCTCGCCGCCGGCCGCCGGGAAGACGAGGGCCCGGCTGACATCGACCTCGATGCCGACTTCGCTGCCCTTCAAGCGCATCCGGCCTTCGTGGGTCCGCACGCGCAGCGGAGCCTCGAAACCCTGCACACCCACCTCCAGGAAAGCGATGTCACCAAGGAACTTGGCGTGCAGCACCCGTCCCGGCAAGCCCTGCCCCGCTGAAACAACCCGAATGCCGCGCTCCCGCAGGCCCAATATCGCCACGTCGCCTTCCGCAACGCCGGGCGCGGCCACGCGCCCGATCGGCGTTTCAATGACGCCGCCCCCCGCCCGATAGGCTATTTCATTGATCTCTGAGAAAAGCCGCGCGACGAACAATTCGCAGGGATGATCGTAGAGCTCCTCCGCTGTCCCTGCTTGGACAATCCGCCCGCGCCGCAATACCGCGATGCGGTCGGCAAGCCGCATGGCCTCCTCGGGATGATGCGTGACAATCACGGACGTCGCGCGCGTCTCGCGCAGCAGCGCTAAAGTCTCCTCCTGCATGCTGTCGCGCAACTGCACGTCGAGGCCGGAAAACGGCTCGTCCATCAGCATGACCGCCGGCCGCGGCACCATCGCCCGAGCTAGCGCCACGCGCTGCTGCTGGCCGCCCGACAGAACGTGCGGATAGGCTTCACTCATATGCGCCAGCCCGACGCGCGTCAGCATCGCGCGCGCTTCCCGCTCCGCCTCGCGCTTTGGAAGTGCTTTGAGCCCAAAGGCCACGTTGTCGATGATCGTCAGGTGCGGAAACAAAGCGAAATCCTGGAACATCAACCCGACGCTGCGCTCCTCGGGTGGCTTGAACCGCGACGGTCCGGCGACTTCCTGCCCGTTGATCAGAACGCGCCCGCCGGTCGGCCGCTCGATGCCCGCAGCCAGCCGCAGCAACGTCGTCTTCCCGCAGCCCGACGGCCCGAGCAGACACACGACCTCGCCAGGCGCGATCGACAGCGAAACATTGTCGAGCGCCAGCGTCTCGCCGTAGCGGCGTTCGACGTTCTCGAACGACAAGCTGGCGGCAAACGTCGCGGCAGCGCGCCGGGGCGACACACCCTCTGGCACAATCGCGCGTTCGTCGCTGTCGGGAGACCTCCGGGTCACGCTTTCGTCTTTCGCAACGCCGGAAACATCCGGCCTGAGCCTCAGGCGCCGTCGGGGCTACCCGGCTCCGGCTTATCGGGCTCGTCCTCGTCCGGCAAGTCGAGCTCCATTTCAGCCTGAACGATCGCCTCGTCTTCTTCATCCGCCGAATCGAGAGGCAGTTCGTCCGGCATCAAAGCCGCCACATCCGTCGGGCTGGGCACGCTGAACCCAGGCGGCAAAGTGCTATCGAGCAAGCCCTGCGCCTTGAGATCGGCAAGCCCCGGCAGATCCTTGACGCTATCCAGACCGAAGTGAGCCAGAAACGCCTCCGTCGTGCCGTAGGTGATCGGCTTGCCGGGTGCCCGCCGCCGTCCGCGCGGACGGACCCAGGCCGATTCAAGCAGAATGTCGATCGTTCCCGCCGAAGTCGAAACCCCGCGAATTTCTTCGATCTCGGCCCGCGTCACAGGTTGGTGATACGCGATGATCGCCAGTGTCTCGAGTGCGGCCTTCGATAGACGGCGTTCCTCGTAGGCGTGCTTTTCCAACAGCCACGACAAATCATCCGCCGTTCGGAACGCCCACTTTCCCGCCGTCTTGACGACGGTAATCCCACGCCCGGAATACTGCTCCTTTAACTCAGACACGACGGCGCCAACGTCGGTGCCTTTCGGCAAGCTCTCCGCCAACGTCGCTTCATCGAGGGGCTCGGATGCAGCAAACAGCAGCGCTTCGACGATACGAACATTGGTCAACTGCTGGCGCAGATCGCCCTCGCCGAAGTCGGGGGCCGACGCCACGCCCAATTGAACGTCGCCCAGCGCCGCGGCCAGTTCGAGCGCTTCCGCTGCCAGCGGATCGTCGGGATCGAGGTCACGGTCCATGCTCTCGTTGTTCGAGACGAGTTTCAGCCGGGGCGGTGTCATTTTTTTCTTCCCGTCGTTCATCGTTTCCCGAACGCCAACTCTTTCAGCCGATCCGCTGCCATGTGGAGCCATCCTCGCGGCGGCGCACATAGAGCGGCGCAAAAGGCGCCTCCTGCTGCAATTCCAAAACGCCTTCGCGCGCCATTTCCAGTGTCGCGCCGAACGAACTTGCAATAACGGTTTTCACGTCTTCGGCGACTTCTGTCTGCGGCAGATAGTGGTTGAGAAAAAGATCGAGCTGCGTCCAAGACCCTGTGCTTTCCCCAACGAGCTTTTCGAGCCGCGACCGGGCCTCCTTGATGGACCAGACCCTGCGGGCCTTGATCACGTGCGAGACTTTCACCGTCCGCCGCCGCTGATCGGCATACGCCTTGAGTAGATCGTAGATCTGGGCCGTCCATTCCGTATCGCGGACCGTCTTGACGCCCTCCGGCATGCCGCGCGCAAACACATCCCGGCCCAACCGCTTTCGCGTCATGAGCTGCGCCATGGCATTGCGCATGGATTCAAGACGGGCGAGGCGGAAGGCGAGTTTCTGCGCCATCTCCTCTGCCGATTGCTCGCCGGGCTCAATCTTCTCTTTCGGCAGCAGCAGGCGCGACTTCAAGAAGGCCAGCCACGCCGCCATGACCAGATAATCGCCGGCAATCTCGAGTTTCAGCCGTTGCGCTTCGTTGATGAAGGTCAGGTACTGCTCGACCAGTGCCAGCACCGACACAAGCGCGAGGTCCACCTTCTGCGTCCGCGCCAGCGCCAATAGCAGATCGAGCGGTCCCTCGAACCCGTCCACATCGACGATGAACGCTTCCGACGCCGACGGCGCATCCTCCGCGTCGGGAAGGTCCCAACGCGCCGTGTCACGCGCCGATTCTGAAGGTTCCTCGCCCATCCTGTCCTTGTTTCGCCGGGCCCACGCGATGTTGCCGCACAGGCCCCACCTGAACCCTACACCGATTCAGAATTGCGGCCATGCCCGGCAATAACCTCGGCCAATAGTCGTTCTGCCGCCGCAACGTCAAACACCTGCGGTTGTTGCAGCACCGCCAGGGCCACACCGGCTCGGCGCAAGGCGTCGCCGGCCAAGATCGGCACCCCACTTGCGGCCGCCTCCATCTCGGCCAGTACGCCGGAGCAGTGCAACGCAACGTCAGAGCCCGCTGCGATCACCGCTTCGGCCCGCTCCCGCATCAAACCCGTGAGCGCGTGCATCCCCAGGTCATCGCTCATCAATAAGCCGTCGTAGCCAATCTCACCGCGAATAAACTCTTCCGTGACCCTGGCCGACGTGCTGGCCGGCCGATCCGGGTCGATGGCGGTGAAAACGACGTGCGCCGTCATGGCGGCAGGAACGTCGGCGAGCGCCTTGAACGGGGCAAAATCGCTCGCGGCAAGCTCCGTCCGCGGCGTGCTGACGATGGGCAGGTCGAGATGGCTGTCCTTCGTGGCCCGCCCATGCCCAGGAATGTGCTTGATGACAGGCAGGACACCGCACGACATGAAACCTTCCGCCACGGCACGGCCGAGACGAATGACTTGTTCAACGCTGGAGCCATAAGCCCGATCACCGATGATCGCATGTGCCCCGGCGACCGGCAGATCGAGGACGGGCGCGCAATTCGTGTTGATGCCTAGATCGCGAAGGTCGCGCGCCACCAGCTGCGCCGCCGCGGCCGCGGCCGCACACGCGGCCGGCCCATCGCCGGCTTCATACCGTTTTGCATAGGCCTCCGCCGGCGGCAGAGCCCGTCCGAGCGGCGGCCGCAACCTCTGAACCCGCCCGCCCTCCTGATCGATCAGCACCAGCGTGTCGTCCGTGCCGATCGCATCGAGCGCGTCTGCGACGAGCTGCCGAATCTGCCCCGCCGCTTCGCAATTGCGCGCAAAAAGGATGATCCCTAGCGGCCGAACGGTGCGCAGGAACTGCGCTTCGGCTGCGGTCAAGACCGCGCCTTCGAGCCCGGTAATGAGCGCGGCGCGGGTCATTCAGTGGATCGCTTCTTTGGCAACGTTGCACCATAAACAAAAGGCCGCGGGAGCCCCCGCGGCCTGTCACGAAAACTCTGTCGCCGCTTAGTAGGCCATAACCCAGCAACTCGAATAGCCGGCCGTTTTCAACTGCGAACAAACCGAATTGGCGCCGTCCTTCGAACCCGGGGGGCCCACGACAAGCCGATGATAGCGGCCCCTCTCCCCGAGATTGGCTTCAGTGACGTCGGGCGTCTTGTTCTGGAGAATGCCGCCATAACGCTGCTGCAGATCCGCAAACTGCTGCAAAGCATCGATCCGGCTCGTTCCCGAGGCTGGCACCGAAGCGATCACCGCGACATACCCGAGTCCCGACGGGGCCGCGGCCTTGGCCGGTACGGACGGTGCGGCCGAATCCGGCAGAGCGGCCGTCTTGGTCACCGGCTTAGGTGCCGGCTTCGGCTTCTCGGCCACCGGCGCAACGCTCTCGGAGTTGAGCGATTTCGGCAAGATCGGCGCCGAACGGGGTGCATCGTTGCTGGGCACATCGTTCGCCGCCACTTGCACCGGTTGCGGTTGCTGGACTGGCGGTTGCTGGACTGGCGGCTGCACGACAATCGGCTGTGGGCGCTGCGCCACCGGCGCACTGCTCGGCGAGGGAACGTCGATCAGGGTCATGCCGGGCACGGGCACAGATACCCCAGGAACTTCGACGGCGTCCGGCGCTGCGCCGGGCGCTTGAATGGCGCCATCGCGCCCAACGACCAGCGTCTGGACCTTGCGTCCGCCCCCGCTGTCGGCGTCGGATGCTGCCGACGACGATGGCGCGCTACTGCCGCCGTCACCGAGCCGGCCGAGCAACTTGCTATCGGTATTTGCGAATTGTTTGCCGCCGGGTTCCGACGGCTTCACTTTTGATGGGCCCTCAGCGCTCCGCACAACCGGCGTCGGCCCGCCGCCGCTGTCACCGAGAAGGCTCTGATAAGAATACGTCAAACCGCCGCCGACCACGATGGCGCCGACGAGCGCTGCGGCGATGGTCATCCACTTGCGGCCGCGCACAGGGTCCTCGGCCTCATAGCCGTCGTCCTCGTAGCCTTGCGCATTGGGATCGGCATACGCCTGCTGGTCATAGCCCTGCGGCGTGCCGTAGGCGGCCGGATCATATTGCTGTTGCCCCGCGTAGCCCTGCGGTGCCTGCTGATAGCCGGATTGATGACCCCAGTCGGAGTAGCCCGGCTGAGGGTGGGTCGCCAGATCGGCGGTCAAATGACCGTAGTCCGGAGCGGCAACAGGCGGCTGCGGCTGCGGGCGGCCCTGCGGCGGCATATAGCTGGCAAGATCGTAGCCGCGCGGATCGCTGGCCGGTTCGGCCGCCGCGGCCCATTGGTCATACTGCGCACCGCGCAGCGCCGGAGCCGGTTGTTCGGGATAATTTGTGTAGCCCGGGTTGTACGCCGGTTGCTGCGGTGGGGCACCAAAGGTCTGCGGCGATGGCTGCGGCGGTGCGGCGCCGTAACCGTTTGGGGCCGGCTGGGCCGGACGCCGCGACGGCATCGTCTGTGGAACGTAAGGATCAAAGAGCGGAGGCGCAGCAGCCGCTTGCGGATCGGCACCCCAGTAATAGCCCTGGTCTGAATGTCCATATCCCGCCTCGACCGGCGGCTGACCGTAACTCTGTTGCTGCGGATAACCCTGTGGAGCGGCCTGTTGCGGCTTCGGATTGGGAAGCGGGGCTCCGCTAAGCCCTTGCGTCCAAACCGCCAAATCGTAATCGCCTTGCCCTTGAGCGTTCTGCGGCGGGGCGCCTTGCGGACGCTGCGCCGGCCATCCGCCCGGAGGTGCCTTTGGACTTTCGGAGCGGGACATTTGCGATCATTCCTTCAGCTTGAGGCCAACCGCCCGTCCGGTTTTACCGGGGGGGACTGTAGACCCTGCTCGAATCGGCGTTACGGCCAAATCTAGCGCATGGTTTCCGGGGCCTCGACCCCTAGAACTCCAAGACCTGAGGATATCACCGTACGCGTTGCAGAGACGAGTGCACACCGCGCAACCGTCAGGGCCCCATCCTGTGCTTGGATAAAGCGCAAATGTGGCAAATCATTGCCGCGCGTCCAGAGACCATGAAAAGCGGAAGCCAGATCATAGAGATAGAAGGCCAGCCTGTGCGGCTCGCGAGCCTCTGCCGCGGTTGCAATCAGGCGCGGGTAATGGGCCAGCTTGCGCACAAGGTCGAATTCTGCCGGATCGTCCAACCGCGACAAGTCTGCACGGACGAGCGCGGCTTTGGAAATTTCGAGCGCCGGCATTTGCTCAGCGACGTTGCGCAACACACTCGCAGCCCGCGCATGCGCATACTGGACGTAGAAGACCGGGTTATCCTTCGACTGTTCGGTCACCTTGGCGAAGTCGAAATCGAGCGGTTCGAGTTCCTTGCGGTAGAGCATCATGAAGCGCACGGGATCACGGCCGACTTCATCAACGACGTCGCGCAGCGTCACGAACGTTCCCGCGCGCTTCGACATCTTGAACGGCTCGCCGCCCTTGTACAGCTTGACGAGTTGCACGACCTTGATCTCGAGATCGGTCGTGCCGCCGCGCGTCCGCCAGGATTTCAGTTTGCCCTTCTGATCGCGTTCGAGCGCTCCACCGGCCAGTGCCGCCACCGCCGCCAGCATGCGCGGAATGTATCCGATGTGATCGGCGCCAAAGACGTTGATGAGGTGGGGAAAGCCACGGCTGATCTTATCGAAGTGGTACGCGATATCGCCGGCGAAGTAAGTGTAGGTTCCATCCGACTTCTGTAGCGCACGATCCATGTCGTCGCCGAACTCTGACGACTTGAACAGCGTCTGCTCGCGATCTTCCCACTCCTCGTCGTCATGCCCGAGCGGCTTGGCCAGCCGGCCTTCATAAATTAGTCCTTTCGCGCGCAGCGCCGCAATGGCCGCCTGCACTTGATCGACACCACCGCGCGACAGAGATGCTTCCGACACGAAAACATCATGCCGGATATTGAGGGCGGCCAAATCGTCCTTGATCAGGACGATCATGGCCGCGATCGCCTCTTCGCGCATGACGGCGAGCCACGCGCCTTCCGGCTGGCCGATAAACCGGTCACCATATTTTTGCGCCAACGCTTCGCCGAGCGGCTTCAGGTAATCGCCGGGGTAAAGCCCCTCGGGAATATCGCCAATGGCCTCGCCCAGGGCCTCGCGGTAGCGCAAGTGCACCGACCGCGCCAGCACATCCACCTGCCCGCCGGCATCGTTGATGTAGTACTCGCGCGTCACCGGATAGCCGGAGAACGCCAATAGATTTGCCAGCGCATCGCCCAGCACGGCGCCGCGGCAATGCCCGACATGCATCGGCCCGGTGGGATTGGCGGACACATATTCGACGTTGACACGATCGGCCCGCGCCGCACCGCGCCCGTAGACCTCGCCATCGACAACAATGGCGGTGATGAGCTTCTGGAAGACCGCGGGCGTCACCGTGATGTTGAGAAAGCCCGGACCCGCCACGGCGACCGAGGCGATCTCGGGATCACCATCCAGCTTCGCCTTCAAGGCGTCCGCCAAATCGCGCGGCTTCATGCCGGCCGGTTTAGCCAGGGTCATGGCGACGTTGGACGCAAAATCGCCGTGGCTCGTGTCGCGCGGCGTCTCGACCTCGATGTGCGGCAGGCTCACATCGCGCGGGATCAAACCCTCGACCTTGAGATCGGCCAGTACGGCCGCGATCTTGGCCTCGACGTGGGTGAAGACGTTCATGTCGCAATGTCCTGGAGAAAGAAGCTTCGCGCCTCTAACGCAATTCCGGGGTTTCGGCAAACAGCCGCCGGTGTTCGGCAATCGCGTAACGGTCGGTCTGCCCGGCCATATAGTCGGCAGCGAGCCGCGCCCGCTGCCGTCGCGGCAAGTGCTCGCTGATCGCCTGCCACGGCTCCGGCAGCGCCGTTCGATGGTTGGGATCGGCATAGCAGGCAAAAAGTTCGCGCACGATGCCTTCCGCCGCCGTCATCACGCGCAGGACGCGCGGGTGGCGATAAACGCGATCGAACAAAACCGCCCGCAGCGCTGACAGGCCTTCTGAACTCTGAGCCGAAAACCCGATCACGGCCCGGCCGGCACCGCGAATGTCGTCGGGCGTAGCCGGAGCGATCTCGGCCAGTTTCATCCGGCTTTCAACAACCACGTCATGGATCAGGGCAGTGATCATGCGTCGGGTCACTTCGAACACCGCCCGGCCCTTGTCACCCGCCTGCCCATCCGCGAGGACGGCCGCCGCGAATGGCCCGGCGAACGGCATGTCCTGCAAGTCTTCAAGCGACAACAGACCGGCGCGCAACCCGTCATCGACGTCGTGCGTCAGATAGGCGATATCGTCGGATAGCGCGGCCACTTGCGCTTCTGCGCTGGCCCAGCTTGCAAGTTCGAGCGAGCACCACGTCGCCAGCGGTGCCGCAACCTTTTCGACCGCACCGGCGAACACCGGACCATTATGCTTGGCCAGCCCCTCCAACGTTTCCCACGTCAGATTGAGGCCATCGAAGCCGCGGTATTTCCGTTCCAGCGCCATGACGAGCCGCAAACTCTGGGCGTTGTGATCGAACCCCCCGTGCTCGGCCATGGACCCATCCAGCGCCCGCTCGCCTGCATGCCCGAACGGCGGATGGCCAAGATCGTGGGCCAGAGCCAGCGCCTCGGCCAGATCTTCATCGAGGCGCAACTGTCGCGCGATCGTGCGTGCGATCTGCGCCACCTCCAGGCTGTGCGTCAGCCGCGTGCGGTAATGATCACCCTCATGATGAAGGAACACCTGCGTCTTGTGCGTCAGCCGCCGAAATGCGCTGGCGTGCAGAATGCGGTCCCGATCGCGCTGGAACGGACTGCGGGTCGGACAATCAGGCTGCGGATGGCGCCGGCCGCGCGACGGCACGCCGCCGGCCGCATAAGGTCCCGGCGACCGTTCGCCAGGTTGCAGATCAGCCCCGTAGCGAGCAAGGTCAGACATGGTGGAGCACGTTCATGCGGGTTCGACTGTCCACTGTGTTTCGGCGGGCCTATTTGACAGGGGCTGCAGGCCTCCTATCTTCCTCTTGAACGCAACGCACCGACCTTGGCAATCCCGCACGCCCGGCGCGGCGCCTCAACCCCTAGGGTATTTCATGACCGAAACAACCGTCATCGTCACCGCGCCGGCCGCCCGACGCATTGCCGAAATCGTTGCCGCTGAACCCTCGGGCACGATGCTGCGGGTCGCCGTTGAAGGCGGCGGCTGCTCCGGTTTCAAATATCGGTATGATCTGACACAAGAAGCCGCTGCCGACGACATCGTAATCGAGCGCGATGGCGCCAAGGTGCTGATCGATCCGGTATCTCTCGAATATTTGTCCGGTTCGCAGATCGATTTCGTCGATGACTTGATCGGCGCGTCCTTCCAGATCCGCAATCCCCACGCAACATCCTCGTGTGGATGTGGCACGAGCTTCTCGCTCTGATGCCTCACCGGATCGGTCCACGTCGTCCATGAAAGTCGTCACCTGGAACGTCAATGGCGTGAAGGCGCGGCTTGAAATCGCGTTGACGTATCTGCGTGAAACCAAGCCCGACGTCATCGGTTTTCAGGAAATCAAATCGATCGACGAAGGGTTCCCCACTGAGGCCTTCGAGGACCTTGGCTACAAAGTCGCCACTCATGGCCAGAAGGGATTCAACGGGGTCGCAATCCTCTCCCGCCTGCCGATGGAAGACGTCACGCGCGGTTTGCCGGGCGGCGACGGCGATGAACAGTCCCGCTACATCGAAGCCACGATCATCGACGGCGGTTTGGCGCTTCGGTTTGCCTCGCTGTACCTGCCGAACGGCAACCCCATCGGCACCGAGAAATTCACCTACAAGCTCGCTTGGATGCAGCGCTTTGAGGCACACGCCCGCGCGCTGCTCAAAACTGAAATGCCGCTCGTTCTTGCCGGCGATTATAACGTGATCCCTGAGCCCGTCGATGCCAAGCGGCCCGCAGCATGGACCGGCGACGCGCTGTTTCAGCCGGAAAGCCGCGCCATGCTCCGGCGCATCGAGGCCCTAGGGCTGACCGATGCCGTCCGCGCCTGTCACCCCGGACCGGGCGTCTACACGTTTTGGGATTATCAGGCCGGCTCCTGGCAGAAGGACGATGGCATCCGCATCGATCACGTTCTGCTGTCGCCACAAGCCGCTGACCGCCTCATCGGCGCCGGCGTCGACCGGTTTACTAGAGGCTGGGAAAAACCCTCCGACCATGCGCCGGTATGGGTGGAAATCGGATGAGAAAAACTAGGCGCGCTTGTTATGCTTGCCGTCGATCTTCAGGTCGTTATCGCCGTCCAACTTCTCGAAGCTGCTGCCGTTGGCGATATCCAACACACCGAAATCCTTCGACCGCGATTGCGTCGTCGCAACGCCCTCTTGCACCGCTCGCAATCCCCTATTGAGAAGCTCCCTTACCGCAGCCGCGCGGCTGGGCATTCGTGTGCGGTATCTGAAATCGTCGACAGCTCGCAACTCATGAAGTGTCAGCATGATTTGCAGCCGTTCTTCGCGCTCCCTTTTCATGTCCTCCACCCAACAATGACTAACAAACCGTAGTTGCCTAAGAAAACGCATTGGTTGTCACTGAGTTCCATTGCGGACAGGACCAACACGCCGCTTCTACTGCAAGGTCCTCACTGATCTAATTGAAAAGGATCACAAAATCGACGATCTGTTAGAGAGCGTGGAGGTTGTGTATGGTTCATGTATTGCTGCTCGAAGACGACTTTCTCATTTCAATGATGCTGGAAGATGAGCTGCGTGAGCTCGGCCATTGCGTTGTGAGCGTCGCCACCGTCGAGCGCGGACTGGCCTTGGTGGTTGAGAGCCCACCTGATTTTGCGGTGATCGATTTTCAACTGGCCGACGGCAATTCATCCGACGTAGTTTCAGAGCTGCAAAAGCGCCAGATTGCGTTTGTGCTCGTAACTGGGTCGCAGATTGATCGAACCGACGTCAGACTTACCGACGTCGAGGTGCTGGCAAAGCCGGTCAACCTCGATCAGCTCACAAGAATTTTGACGCGCGCCACCGTTGCACCGGCTCGTTGTCTGAACTCGCAATCGTCGAAAAAACACCATGGGGTGACTGTCGACGCCCTGGTCTAGCCTTGGATGGTTTGCGTCCACGATGGCCGAGGCGAGGGCCCGGACATTTCACCGGTTGTTCGGATCTCTCACGTCAGCACCGACGTCGCGGAGCTGCGGCGCCGTTGTTCCATAGACAAACCCAGACCCCGTCGCCGCTGGGCTGGCCGGCGTCACCCGCACGCTAGGCACGGCGACGACGGGTTCATCGCGGCTTTCTTTGATTGGAGTAACCGCTTCGCCGTTCTGGCAGCTGCGCTGCGGCTCGGCCGCAAGCAAACCAATGCCTGAAGCATCACGCGTCTCCGGCTTGCGCCCGAAGCGGTTGCCCCAAGCGGCCACGATACCGGTCGCCTGCTTGCGGATACCTTCCCCCGCTCCGCAATAGATATTCTGGTAGATGTCTTCGATCCACAGCCGGTCATAGACCGGTGCGTTTTCAACGGCGATAGCAATGAGCGCCAACGCCGTCGCCTTATCGGCCTTTAAATATTTTCCCCGCCACAGGAGATCGGCAAGAAACGCCTGCGCGCCGGCATGTCCGCGCTCCGACAAATCGGCCAACCAATGCCGCGCGGTGGCTGCATCTTCATCAACACCGTCGCCCGACAACTTCAATTTCGCCAATTCGAATTGCGCATCCTCGTCGGCAAATGTGGTCGAGGCATTTTGCAGATAAATGACCGCTTGCTGCGGATTGGCCTTGAGACCGATCTCTTTCAAGCCGCGCCGCATATAGCCCGCCAAGGCCGTCAGTGATTTACCGACATACGGCGCGCGGGGATCGTCATCGGGATCGGCATCGGCATACTCGTTGGCGATCTGTTGAAACAGCAGATACGCCTTGGCGTGATTGGTGTGCGCCCCGGAGTTGTCGCTGTAGATGCGCGCCAGGTAGTACTCGGCCATGAACTCGCTCTTCGCAGCAGCGAATTCAAGCGCGGGAATCGCAATCTCGAAATAGCCGCCCTGATAGGCGCTCATGCCTTGCTTCAACGCCTCGCGCGGCGAGTCAAACGTCACCGTTTGCGCGAACGCGCCCGCAGCGAACAGGGGAATAAGCGTAGCTGCGAACGCAGCACTGAATCTAGATATCCGCATAGCAGACAACTTCAGCCTTTCCTCCACGATGGGTCACGGCGCCAAAGCGCGCTGGCCCCACCTGATCCGCGAACTTGCGGATCGCGCCTGTCTGATAGGCATTGGGCGGTGCCGTCCACGCCTTGCGGCGCGTCTCCAGAACCGCTGCATCGACGTCGAGTTCGAGCGTGCCTTTGTCGGCATCGATCGTGATGATGTCGCCATTCTCGATCAGTCCGATCGGCCCACCGACGGCGGCTTCCGGACCGACGTGGCCGATGCAGAAGCCGCGCGTGGCGCCCGAAAAGCGCCCATCGGTGATCAAGGCCACTTTGTCGCCCATGCCCTGGCCGTAAAGCGCAGCCGTGGTCGACAGCATCTCGCGCATGCCAGGTCCGCCTTTAGGCCCCTCATAGCGAATGACGAGCACTTCGCCTTCCTTGAAGTTGCCGGCGCCGACCGCGGCGAAGGCATCCTCCTCGCATTCGAACACGCGCGCGGGACCGGAGAATTGCAATTTCTTGAGACCGGCAACTTTCACGATCGCGCCTTCCGGTGCAAGCGAGCCCTTGAGTCCGACCACACCGCCGGTCGGCGACAGCGGATTGGAAACCGGATAGACGACTTTCTGATTGGTATTGAAGGTTACGCTTGCGAGATTTTCCGCCATGGTCCGGCCGGTGACGGTGATGCAATCGCCATGCAGGAAACCTCCGTCAAGCAAGGCCTTCAAAACCTGCGGCACGCCGCCAATCTCGAACACGTCTTTTGCAACGAATTGCCCGCCCGGCTTCAAGTCTGCAATGTACGGCGTGCGCTTGAAGATTTCGGCCACGTCAAAAAGATCGAATTCGATGCCGCACTCGTTGGCCATCGCCGGCAGATGCAGCGCGGCATTCGTTGACCCGCCCGTGGCGGCAACGACGGTCGCGGCATTCTCGAACGCCTTCCGTGTGGCGATGTCGCGAGGGCGCAATTGCTCGGCAACGAGCCGCATCACGGCCTTGCCGCTGGCAACCGCGTAGCTGTCGCGTTCTTCGTAAGGTGCCGGCGATCCGGCCGAACCCGGCAACGCAAGGCCGATCGCTTCCGATACCATGGCCATGGTATTGGCCGTGAATTGACCACCGCACGCTCCCGCGCTCGGACAAGCGACGCATTCCAATTCATGCAGATCGTTCGCCGACATTTTTCCGGCCGAATACATGCCGACGCCCTCGAACACATCGACAACCGTAACGTCCTTGCCGCGAAAACGCCCCGGCAGAATGGAGCCGCCGTACATGAAGACCGACGGAACGTTGAGACGCAGCATCGCCATCATCGTGCCGGGCAAAGATTTGTCGCATCCGGCAATGCCGACGAGCGCATCGTAACAGTGACCGCGCATGGTCAGTTCAATGGAATCGGCAATAACTTCGCGCGACACGAGCGACGACTTCATGCCTTGGTGGCCCATGGCGATACCATCGGTAACCGAGATCGTACAAAACTCGCGCGGTGTACCGCCGGCTTCGTTGACGCCCACCTTGGCAGCCTGAGCCTGGCGCATCAGCGCGATATTGCACGGTGCAGCTTCATTCCAGCACGAGACGACGCCGACAAACGGGCGGTTGATCTGTTCTTCCGTCAAACCCATCGCATAATAATACGAACGATGCGGCGCACGCGACGGCCCGACGGTGACATGGCGGCTTGGCAGTTTCGATTTGTCGAACGTCTTCGCGTCCATTCTTCATTTCCTCTAAAGCTCGACCACCGAGAGACGGAACACATCCGGACGGATGATCAGTCCCGACACACTTGGGAGCTTCGAATGCGTTTAGCTATTGCTTGCCCGACCCGCATGCACCCGCGGCTCGGGCCGTCCATTGAGACGCCGGGCCACTATGTGTGTCGCTCCGTTTTGTGGCTCAAAAGAGGCATGTTTCCAAGCCTTTCGTGGCCATCAAGCAACATTTACTCTGAATTGTTCGGCAGTGTTTTTTAGCCCCACCGGCCGCTGACCCAATCTGCCAGCCACCGCCGGGGTTTAGCCGGCCCGCATGGCGCCAGCGCGGCCCGATCGGGGCAGGTTAACGACCGCGCCGCGTCAACTGTGGCGCCGGCGGCCGCCGCCCCTTACACTCACGGCGGGCTCGCCAAAATTCGGGCCGCCGCGTCGAACCGGAACCAACATGTCTGATAAGGCCCCGCCTTCGTTTGTTGCTCGCTACAGTGTCAAAACACGATCCCCCTCGCGCGACGTCCGGGTCCGGCTGACGCAAGATGGCATCAGCATCGAAGAGCCGGATGCGCCTTCGACCGGAGGCCAGCCTCTCCTTTGGCGCTATCGGTCACTCAGCATCGCCGAGCCATTGTCGGCGCACGCCATCGACGCTCTGCTGGCTTCGTCCGATCATCCCGGCGCGGCACTTTTCGTGCCGGATAAATCATTCGCCCGCGCTCTTGCCAGCCAAGCCCCGCAATTGACCACAAGCTCCCATCGGCGCCGCACCACCCGACCCTGGATCTGGGCGGCCGGAACCCTGGTCGCGCTGCTCGTCGCCGTCTGGCTGTCCGGATTCTCTCCCGCCAAGGCCGTGGCCAATCTGCTGCCCGGCAGCGCCCGCGACATGCTGGGCGAGCAGGTCGTTGACTCAATGACCCGCGACCGCGCGACGTGTACGGCGCCGGCCGGCCTCGCGGCCCTCGATCAGTTGACGGCCAAATTGTCGGTCGCCGCCGGCACGCGCCAGCATTTCAAGGTTGTCGTGGTCGATTGGAATGTCCTCAACGCCTTCGCCGCCCCCGGCGAGCGCATTGTCCTCACCCGGGCACTGATTGAGCGCGCGAAATCACCTGACGAGGTCGCGGGCGTTCTCGCCCACGAGATGGGCCACGGCATCGAGATGCATCCCGAAGCCGGCATCGTCCGTGGCATCGGCTTGGCGGCCGCGACAGACTTGATCATCGGAGGCGCCGGCGGCAGCCTCGCCAACATTGGCGTTCTGCTGACACAGCTTTCCTATTCGCGCGAAGCCGAGCGCGAAGCGGACGCCCACGCGCTCAAAATCTTGAAAACGGCAAAAGTCTCCCCCCACGGCCTGCTCGACTTCTTCGACCGCATGGCTGAGATCGAGAAAGACGGCGACGGGGGCCCCGGCGTGTTTCGCTCCCACCCGCAGACGCAGGAACGGCGCGAAGTCGTCGCCGCTGCCGTCGGGTATTCGGCTACACCAGCCCTAGCAGCCAAAGAGTGGGCCGCGCTCCAATCACTTTGCTCGGTAACGACACGTGTTGAGCCGGAGCCGGATCGTCCGGCTCCATCGCCATCTGGCCGTGCGCGACCAGGCGAAATCGACAGCTAAGCCAGCCATAGCGGAACTCTTTTTCGCGACCCGCGATAAAGAGCGCCCGCAACCCACCTTTTCGTCGCCCGACACAAGTCGCAATGATGCTGTCTTGTCCCCGCGACGTTTTTCTTCCGGAAGGACCCCGGACACGATGCCTCTCATTTTTCGCGCAATGGTCTGGCTGCTGCCCTTCGCGCTCTACGCTGCCTCGCCGTTTGCCACCGCCTGGACGCTGAAAGAATCGATCAAGGCCGGCAACGTCCCCGTGATCGATGCCCTCGTCGAGTGGGACAGCGTGCGCGTAACGCTTCGCAAATCGATGACCGCGCTGGCCCTCGACCGGCCCATGGACGTCCACGCCCCGCCCGACGCAACCACCGCCGCCGCCAGTGTTGGCTGGTGGCAGCGCGTGAAGGGCTACGTCGGCGCCGCCGCTGTCGACCGCTTGATCGATCAATATGCCAACGCCGAAGGCTTGCCGACGCTGTTCAGCTATGGCCAGACCTACAAGCGCTACGTTAACGGCATTGATGAGCCGCCACCGACGATCGCCAACCTTCCATCCCGCCTGCGCGAATTCTGGTCTCGCCTGCGTCATGTGGAATTCGTGACGCCGACCGCTTTCGCAATTGAGATGACCGACAAGGCCGATCCGTCACGGCGATTTACAGGGCTGTTCCGGTGGCGCGATCTGCGCTGGAAGCTGACCGAACTCTACGTCCACACCGACGCTCACCCGATGCCGCGGCTGGCAGCACTTGCCAGCCGGTAGACGCTGAGCTTTCGTCCTGCAAGACTATGCCCTCGGATCTTTCGGAGGCTGTCCATGGACGTCGTTGCGCGCCACTGCGCTCTTTCTCGCCATCTCTATATCGACGGTGCATTCCGTCCAAGCGCCGGTCAGCCGATCCCGGTGCTCAATCCTGCAACCGAAGATGTCATCGGCGAGATCGCCGAAACCACACCCGCCGAAATCGAGGAGGTGATTGGGCTCGCTGAAGCTGCGCAAAAATCGTGGTGGGCACGCGCCGGGGCAGAACGCGCCGACATCATGCACGAAGTGACGCGCAAAACGCGAGAGATGAACGCGATCCTTGCCGAAAGCCTGACCCGCGAGCAGGGCAAAACCTACAAGGAAGCGATGGACGAGATCGGCTGGTGCGCCAGTGCCATGAGCTACTACGCCGAAATCAGCCGCCAGGAAGGCGGCCGTGTGCACGGACCATCGGCCCCGGGTCAACTCCACTTGACGCTCAAGGAACCGCTTGGCGTTGTCGCCGCGATCGTGCCGTTCAACTATCCCTATCTGCTGCTCTTCTGGCAGGTTGCGGCAGCGGTCGGGGCCGGCAATGCGGTCATCATCAAGCCATCGGACTATACGTCGCTCTCGACGCTACTGTTGATGGAGGCCTTCGCGGCCCTTCCGCCCGGCCTTGTCCAATGCATCACCGGACGCGGCGAAGCCGGTCGCCGTCTCGTCGCCCATGATAAGATTGCTGGCGTTGCCTTCACCGGCTCCGTTGTCACCGCGCAGGCCGTCGCCGCCGAATGCGCGCGAACCTTCAAGCCAGCGCTCATCGAAGCGTCAGGCAATGATCCCTTCATTGTCATGCCGTCGGCGCCGGTCGAGATCGCCGCCCGTGGCTGCGCCTTCGCAGCCTTCCTCAATGCGGGTCAAGTCTGCACCTCGGCGGAGCGCATCTATGTCCACGAAGCCATCCACGACCGCTTCGTTTCGCAGTTGGTTGCTGAGGCAAAAGGCCTGCGGATCGGCAACGGCCTCAGCAAAGTGGACATGGGACCGATGGTGTCGCAACGCGAACGCGACCGCTACGAACGCATCCTCGGGCACGCGGTTTCGCAAGGCGCTCACGTCGCATGTGGCGGTGGACGCCCGTCCGGCCTCAACCGCGGCTGGTTTACCGACGCCACCGTTCTCACGGAAGTGACGCCCGGCATGGCGATCGTGAATGACGAAAGCTTCGGCCCTGTCGCACCGATTGTAAGGGTGCGCGACCTTGACGAGGCGATCGAACTCGCCAACTGCTCGCGCTTCGGGCTGGGCGCCAACATCTACACCAAGGACCTCGCCGAAGCGATGCGCGCCGTCAATGAAATCCAGGCCGGCATGGTGTGGGTCAATGTTCCCCTCCTCGACAATGACGCCGTACCCTTCGGCGGCCGCAAGTTATCCGGCACCGGCCGCGAACTCGGTGTCGAAGGCCTCGACCAATTCCGCCATACGAAAATGGTGCTGATCGATCCCGAAATCCGCGAGCAGCAAGGCTGGTTCCCTTACGCCGACGCCGAGGCGTGGCCGGGCGGGTGACGATATAGAGCCACTTGCATCCCCTCTCCTCATCGAAGGCGATGGGGAGAGCGAGGAATTCACCCCTCGATGCGCTTCAGCGCAGCCTTCAGCCGCTGGATCTTCTCCCCGCCCTCCGCGACGCGCTCGCGGTTCAATTCCACGACGTGCTCGGGGCTCTTGGCGACGTTGCTGTCGTTGGCGAGCCAGACTTCCGCCTTGCCCTTGTCGCTCTCGGCCTTGGCGATTTCCTTTTCCAGCCGCTTGCGCTCTGCATCCATATCGATGACGCCTTCAAGCGGCAGCGCATAGGTCGCCTCCTCGACGACAATGAGCGCCGACCCCTTCGGCGTCGTCTGAGCGAACGAAATGTCGTCAAGACGGGCAAGCCGCATGACGGTGTCTTCATGCGTCTTGATGCGCGTCCGCGTCTCCTTGGAAACCCCCGTGACCACGAGCGGAATTTTAGCCCCCGCAGGAACATTCATTTCCGTGCGCACGGACCGCACCGCCGAAATCAATTCGATCACCCAACCGATTTCTTCATCGACCGAGGCATCCGCAAGACCCTTGGGCTGCGGCCAGTTGCTGAGCGCCAGCAGCGAATGTCGCGCCACGCCGTGTTCGACGAGATGCGTCCACAGTTCCTCCGTGATGAACGGCATGAACGGATGCAACAGCTTCAGGATCTGATCGATGACCCACGCCACGCTGGCCCGCGTTTCGATCATCGCATCTTCATCGTCACCGGCCAGGATCGGCTTGATCAGTTCCAAATACCAGTCGCAGAAAACGCCCCACACAAACTCATAGATGGCGCCTGAAGCCTCGTTGAATTTGTACGCTTCAAGCCCGGCGGTGACACTGGCCGCCGCCCGTTCGGTTTCGCCGACGATCCAGCGGTTGAGCGGATTTTTCACCGTGCGCGGGTCGAAATCGTGCTGGCGCACGCATTCGTTCATTTCCGCAAAGCGCGCCGCATTCCAAAGTTTGGTCGCGAAGTTGCGATTGCCCTCGACCGTCTGCTTGGCAAGCTTGATGTCTCGCCCCTGCGCCGCCATGCGCGCCAGCGTGAAGCGGAGCGCGTCGGCCCCGTACGCATCGATGATATCGAGCGGATCGATGACGTTGCCTTTCGACTTCGACATCTTCTGCCCCTTCTCGTCGCGCACGAGGGCGTGGATGTAGATGTCGCGGAACGGCACTTCCTTCTTGAAATAGAGCGACAGCATCATCATGCGCGCCACCCAGAAGAAGATGATGTCGAACCCGGTGACCAGCACGCTTGTCGGATAGAACCGCTTGAGTTCCGGCGTCTCGTCCGGCCAGCCGAGTGTGGAGAACGCCCACAGCCCCGACGAAAACCAGGTGTCGAGCACGTCTTCATCGCGCGTCAGCGGCTGATCGTTGTTGTAATGCGCCTTGGCCAGCGCAGTGGCTTCCGCCTCATCGAAGGCGACAAAGACTTGACCGTCAGGCCCATACCACGCGGGGATCTGATGCCCCCACCACAGCTGGCGCGAGATGCACCACGGCTGGATGTTGTTCATCCACTCGAAGTACGTTTTCTCCCAGTTCTTCGGCACGAACTCCGTGCGGCCGTCCTCGATGGCGGCGATCGCATCCTTCGCCAGTTCGGCAGCGTTCACATACCATTGGTCCGTCAGCCACGGCTCGATGACGACGTTCGATCGGTCGCCATGCGGCACGGTGTGCGTCGTCGGCTCGATCTTGGCCAGCAGCCCAAGCGCCGCCATTTCAGATACTACCATCCGGCGCGCTTCGAAGCGGTCGACGCCCTGCAGTGTCTCCGCAATCCCGTCGAGCTTGGCGGCAGCCCCTGAGATAACTCGCCCAAAAGCGTCGAGCACATTGATCTGCGCCAGCCCATGCCGCTTGCCGACTTCGAAGTCGTTGAAGTCGTGCGCCGGGGTGATCTTCACCGCGCCCGTCCCCTTCTCGGGATCGGAGTATTCGTCCGCGACTACGACAATCTCGCGCCCGACGAGCGGCAGGCGCACTGTCTTTCCGACAAGTCCGGTGTATCGCGCATCCGCCGGATGCACGGCCACGCCGCTATCGCCCAGCATCGTTTCCGGCCGCGTCGTCGCCACGACGATGAAGCGTGATGGATCCTCCGCCAGCGGATAGCGGAAGTGATACATGTGTCCGCTCGGGTTCTTCTTCAGAACCTTTCCGAGCGCCTCGACGTCAAATGGCTTCTCCGGATCGCCGTCGGTCCAGGCAAAAGTGCCTTTCGCCTCCACCTGCACGACTTCCAGGTCGGAAATCGCCGTCTGGAATTTCGGGTCCCAATTGACGAGCCGCTTGTCCTTGTAGATGAGGCCGGCCCGATGCAATTCGACGAACACCTTCACGACGGCCCGCGACAGACCCTCATCCATGGTGAACCGCTCGCGGCTCCAATCACACGACGCGCCGAGTCGCTTCAGTTGGTTGACGATGGTACCGCCGCTTTCGGCCTTCCACGCCCAAACTTTTTCCAGGAACTTCTCGCGCCCGATCTCGCGTCGGCCCGGCTCCTGTCGCTCCATCATCTGCCGCTCGACAACCATCTGCGTGGCGATACCGGCATGATCGATCCCCGGCTGCCACAGCACGTCCTTGCCGCGCATGCGCTCGAAGCGACACAGTATATCCTGCAGGGTATTGTTGAGAGCGTGCCCCATGTGCAGCGAGCCGGTCACGTTCGGCGGCGGGATGACGATCGAGAAGGGTTCTGCTTCGGCCCTGTCCGGGCGCCCAGCCTTGAAAGCCTCCGCTTTTTCCCAATCATCGCGAACGCGCGGCTCGATGGCAGCCGGCTGGTAGGTTTTCTCAAGCATTGTCGCGAGGTTCTTCTAAAAAAAGCGGCTCGGGTCGAGGTCGTACGACCCCGCTTCCATGCCTGTCAACGTCCGGCGCTGTGGCGGCGGCCGGCGTTTGGGCGTTCCGGCCCATCGCGGTCCGATCAGGGATTAGGCTTGCGCCCGAGCGTGGCATCGCGTTGCAACGCCCGTTCGACGATACGTGGCATGTTTTCGTCGATCCATTTCTCGAGCAGCGGCCGCAGCATATCGGCCACCACGTCTTCGAACGACCGCGCGGGCGTCGCGGTGGAGCCAGAAACAGACTCGGGAGCCTGCGTCGGAGTGGCCTTTAAGACCGGCGGCACAACCAAGGGGGGTATCAAAGTGACATCAGCGGCCATCGGCGGTGCAGGCGTCATGACCGGCGATTGCAAAACCGGGTTGTTGAGGCCGGCCACGAGATCGTCGAGCGCCCGCGACGACGCCGATGGCGCGTCAGCGGACGGCAAGGCTTGCGGCTCGGCGAAGGGCGCGTTGGAAGGCGAAAGCATCGCTTCCCCAACCGCGCTCATCGTGGCATTCGCGGCTGCGACCGGCCTTGGAAACGGAATGAACCCCGGACGCGGCGCAGACGGTGCTACCACCTCGGGTGCCGGCGTCATCGCGACGGGCGCGGAATTCACGTTTGTTGGTTCGGACGCAGACGGCATTGGCAACGTCGGTTCAGAGCGCGGTTCTTGCGGGGGGTAAAAACCACCCCGGCGCGGCGCGAACAAACCGCTGATCGCTGCCGGAGGCGCGACGGGAGTTGCGCCCGTTGCAGGTGTGGGAGACGCTGATCTGGCAATCTGTGCTGGATCGGACACCGCAGAAGCGGCAGCAGGTCTATCGGCAACTGCGCCGCTCGACGGCCCGCCCGGGTTGAGAAGGTTGGCCCACTTCTCACGCGCCGCCTCAATCGGGGTAATCGCGGCCGGAGCCGCGGCCGACGTCATGACCGGGGTCGAAACCGTCGGCTTATCGATAAGGTCGTCGAGATCATCGTCGATAAGTGCCGCCCGCGAACGCGGCGGTGTTTGAACCGGTGCAGAGCCTGCCGGCGCGGCCGGCGATTCCGATACCGACCTGAAGGCTGGCAGACTGGAAAACCGGTTTTCGGCCGCAGGCGAGGATGCTGTCGCCTCACGCGAATCGCCGGGATCTGGCTCTTCAGTGAAAGTCTTGCGGATCGAGGCCAGGATCTCTTCGATCGATGCTTCCGGCGAACTCATCCGTCGCGTCCCGTTCCGAGTTGAATGCCGCGGAAGGCGTCAGCGCGCCGCGGGGCTGCCTTCAGTCTAGTCCGTTCCCTCACAGCATGGAAATGCGGCGAACGGACGGCTGTGCACGGCATCCGCACCACCGGCGTACCGCCCCCACCAGCGGCGGCACGCAAAGTTCCAAGCCCTATTTCTTAACCGCCTTGACGCTTTCGGCAACCTCGATATGCAGCGCCTTTTCGACCATGCGAGGCATGTTATCGGCCAGCCATTGCCTCAGCATCGGACGCAACAGATCCGCCGTCGAATCTTCAATAGGCGCGGCCGACACCATCTCGTACTGAGCCGTTGTCGCGGCCGGAACCGGCGGCGGCACCGGAACGATAGCTTCCACAGGAGTGGCTTCGACCGCAAGCGAGGGATAGGAGGCGACAATCGCCGCGGTCAGATCGGCTGGCGCTTCCATCGCAATAAGTTCATCCACCACCAGCACCGGCGCTATGGACGGATCGGCAAATGCCATCGGGGCCGGATGCGCAGCCAGGTCCACAGCCGCAACAATGGCAGCCGTTGCGGCTGCTTCGAACGGGGACACGAATGGAGCAACAGTCTCATTAACGGCAGGGGCCACGCCCATCCCGCGGAATCGTGTGTCCTTGAACGCCGCCATCTGGCGCGGAACTTGAGGTGCGGCAACCGGTGCCGCCCCTTCAAACGGTCGCTCCTCCACGGCAAAACGATCGAAGTTCGACCGGTCCGTGCCGGGTGCGGCGATCATCTCAGTGTGCGTCACAACGGGGGAGACAACGGACGACTGCATAATTGTCGAAGCAGCTCCATTTGCCGCCAGTTCATCGCCACGCGACGTCGTAGCTTCGTGGAATGTCGAGAGAAGAAAATGTGGCGCGCCATTCACGTCACCGGCGTCCGCACGGTGCAGCTTAAGCGCACTCAGCGATGGCTCCGCCTTGAATGATTCACCGTTCTGGCCGGCCGAGGCGGCCCGGATCGCTTCGCTCAAGCGGCCAAACAACGGTGCTGGTTTATCGGCGGCCGAGCCTGCGGCTGGGTTCTTGAACATCGACGGCAAATCGAAATCGCTTGGATCATCGAGATAGCCGTCACCGCGCGGATGATGGGCCGCTGTCGGTCTGTCCAAATCAATCATCGGCGAACCGTAAGCTGGCTCTTCCGCGATGATCCGGCGTACGGAAGCCAGAATCTCCTCGATGCTGGCATGACCGTTTTTTTCCGTCAGTTCCATAATCGAACCTCGCTCACGCACCACTACAAGGCCCCGCGACCGGGGTTGCGAAAGACAAACGGTTCCAAAGTCAGGTTATTCACGAGCAGTGCGCTCGCCCCCTCCCATGGATCGTCCCGCGAAGCGCATGATGCCACCGGCATCTGAGACACGAGGGTTTTCATCCGCCCTCCCCCGATCTCGGCGCTCCGTTGATTTTTGTAGGGTCGCCGCACGGCAGACATGTGGCAAACCGGCCGCGCGGCAAGAAAAAATTAAGAATCGGAAAGGCAGCCAATGCGGACCCGTTGCCGCACGCAGAAATCCAACATGTTCAGGCTTTGGCGCTTTTCGGTTCTAATCGGCTACTAAGCCGCCGTCGCCATGTGCGCCAATCATCAAGGCGCATCAAACACAAATAATGGCAGAAATGTGTTTATTCCCGAGATCGTCACAACTCTTATTTCATTGTGGCGGGATCGACGTCGAGGCGTTCATGCCGACCGTCTTCATGCGTGATTGAAAGGCCGAACCACTTACGCTCAACCTCCTGATAATGCGCTTCGGGATCGTAGATCGTCCCGGTGACACCCAGGCTGAGGGCGTCGAGCCGCCCGAGCGCCGCCTGCAAGCCATACGCCGCGACGATAACATTGCGCCGTGTCGTCACAAGATTGACCTGCGAATTGAGCAGTTCCTGCTGCGCGTTCAGGACTTCAATCAGTGTCCGCTGGCCAACGCGCTCTTCCTCGCGCACGCCAGTCAACGCGGTCGAATTGGCATCCACCGCAGCCTTGGCGCTCTCCAGCTGCGCCCGCGCACCCAACAACTGCGACCAGGCCGCGATTGTGTTCGCCTTGACGACGACGCGCGCCTGCTCGATGTCCTGTAGGCGCGCCAGATGTTCCTGCTTGGCTTGCCGAACCTGCGCGTAAATGATCCCACCCTGCTGATAAATCGGAACCGTCACCCGCCCGACGACGGATGCTGTCTCAGACTGGTTGATCCCGTCGGACTCATTGAACCGATCCGTGTAATCGGCCTCGACCTGCACTTGCGGCAACAGGGCGCCGCGGATCCGGTCAACGTTGAAACGGGCTGCCTGCTCGACATAGAGCGCGCTGACGACGTTGGGATTTTCTTGCGTGCTGATGGCGACAGCATCGGCCTGTGATGCCGGCAACAAAGACAGTTTCAACGACGGCTCAACGAGCCCGGTCGCCGGCTGGCCGACCGTGCGCTCGAAGGCGGCGCGACTGGTCTGCAAGTTGGCGCGCGCCTGATCGAGCTGCGCCACGGCGTCTGCCCGACGCGCTTCGGACTGCGCAACGTCGGTGCGCGTCACCTCACCGACGGCAAACCGGTCCTGAGTCGCCTTCAGTTCTTCCGAGAGAACCTTCAAGTTGTTTTCATTGAGCCGTACGATGGCCTGATCGCGCACCACATCCATGAACGACGTGACCGCCTCAAGCAGAATTTCCTGCTCCACGGCGCGCAGTGTTTCGCGGCCGGAACGCACAAGCGATTCTGCCTGGCTGACGGCATTCGTGACCTGGAACCCGCGGAATACCGGCTGCGTGAGGCTGACACCGTAGCCGCGGGGCTTTTGATCGCCATCCGGGCCTGGACTGATATCGGTGTAGCGGTAACCGTAATCGGCCGACGCGCCGATGTCCGGACGGTAGCCTGATTTCGCGATCGGCACTTCTTCATCGGTAGCGCGCAACCGGGCGCGCTCGGCATCGATGCGTGGGCTGTATTCGTAAGTGGCGGCAAGGGCTTCATCGAGCGTGAGAGCATAAGCGGGCGTAAAACCGGCAGCCGCGAGCATTGCAGCGGCAGCCACAGCAATCCTGGGAAGGAACCGCGCTCCCGGTAGCGATCTCTCCAGCGGCGATCGTTTGGTCAAAACCAATCCCCCTTAGCCGTGAACCCGTGCCCGCTCACATGATGGGTCCAAGACACAATCTCGTTAGACAATCGGCACTGTACGAATGGCCGACCCCCCGTGCCTAGCTATACGATTCGTCCGGTTCGGCAGTCCTGTTTAACCGAAAACGACGACCCTGTTGCGGATCAGAACGCGAAATCCCGCCTGCGTGGCTTCAATCCCACAGCCGCGACAAGGGTCGAATGAGCCGCTGCAGAGTTAGAAAACGAAACCCCGAACTGGCTCAAAACCAGGCAGGAATACCGCCGCAGCATCAAAGCCATCGCGCTCCGATATCGTCTCGCCCGCCCGCTGCCAGACCGCCGCCCGTCCAGTGCCGACACCCGAAATGATCGCAACGAGACGACCCCCATCCTTGAGTTGGCCGAGCAAGGCGTCCGGAACGCGGACCACGGCTCCCTCGACCACGATCACATCGAACGGCCCTTGCGCGGGATAACCGGCCGTCAGTTCGCTCTCGACGACGCTGACGTTGTCGGCCTTCAGCGTCGCCAAGACCTGCGTCGCCTCTTGCACCAGCGCCGCGTCACTCTCCAGAGCCACGACCTTCTGTGCCAGTCGCCCAAGAATGGCCGCCGAATAGCCTGTTGCGCAACCGATATCGAGCACCACATCCGTCGGCTCGATAGCGGCGAGTTGCAAGAGCTTAGCGAACGTGCGCGGCGCCAGGATCGCCCGGCGCGCTGGCGGCTGACCCGATCCGTCGACAGCAAGATCGATATCCAGGTAGGCAAGAGACCGCCGTGCTGCCGGAACAAAAACCTCGCGTGGCACGGCATTCATTGCGCGCGGAATCCGCCGGTCGGTCACATCACTGGGACGCACCTGCGATTCGACCATGTTCTGGCGCTGAAGTGCGAAATCGGACATGTGGCTTCCCTGATGCTAGGCCATCCCGGTGAAGGTCCGGCAATACAACGCACGCTAACGCGCCCGTCGGCCGCGCCCCATACCGCAAAACGCCCTAACCGGCCACGCCTCATGCACAGCCTTCAAACTCTTTTGTCCCTGACGTGGAGCTTCCCTTGTGCCGCCTTTGGCTCCCGTGCTAGTAGCCCGCACCCGGACAGGATTTAACGGTTTTTCCGCGAAGCTGCCCAACCGCTTGACTTGGCGGCGATCCACCGGACCAGAGGCCACGTGGCGGAGTGGTGACGCAGCGGACTGCAAATCCGCGTACCCCGGTTCAATTCCGGGCGTGGCCTCCAGCAAAATCAATAAGTTAGCCGCTATCGCATCGTTGGGCAAATCGTTTTTGACTCATATATGACTCAATGGTGAGAAAAGCTTCCGTTTGCCGCTTCGACTTTGTTATCGACACAGGGCGCAACAAACCCCCTCCGGGCCCGCAGCGGTTGACGACAATGGGGACGAAGTAGAAGTCATATTGAAGTCGAGCAGGCCCACGCTAGGAGTCGAGGGGCTGGCAAACGAGCTTTTGGCAGCAATGCTAGCTCTCGATCTTGGGCTACCGACCGCAGAACCTGCGCTTGTCACACTGGAGCCCGACCGTCAACACGGTCATCTCCTGCACATCCTGCAATGTGCTTACCGAGTAGCTTTTGCGTGAATGGCGAATCAATTAGTTTAGGTGCGTGGTTAGGCACCCTCGACCTGTCGCCGGGTCAAACGCCTCACTGTTTGAAAACGGCTCTCCCTTTCATGGGCGGCTGCGTAATCGGCGAACGGCTTGGCCCTTGAGATGGAGTGAACCCATGCTCGACCTTCGCATCGAAATTTCTCCCGCCGCCATCGACGAAATGAAGCTCCGCCTGACCAGGGCGCTGCCTGATGTGAAGTCGTCACATCGCGTCGAAGGCCTCGCTCGTGGATTAGGTTTTCGAACCTACGCAGCTATGAGGGCGCAGGCTCTCACTCCTGCGTGCTCTCCCAGTGCAAATGCGACTGGCTTTTGTGGGTATCTTGCAGAGCACGGCTACTCAATCGACGGAATTCATTTCTACAGAGCCGTCGGTGCGGCAGCGATTACCCAGGTTATGGAACGGGAGCCCCAGCTATCTCATTGGGGTTACCACGTCGGCCCGCCGAAGCGGCGGCCGGACGGAAAATGGGAAAGCGCCGTGGAGCATCAGGACCGCTTTCGTTCTGAACGGGAACTGCTCAAATCCGACGCCGTAGTCGACGAATTCTTGCTCTCGTTGGGCCTCGTCCAGCGGATCGTCCCGACGAAAACAATCAGAGGAGGGACCGGTAGCTACCGGCTAAAGCACGTCGCCGAAAAATCTTCATGCCGCCTGCCGTGCGGTGCGGAGATCCAGCCACACTACGTTGCCAACGGCACGCTCATCGCCGCTGCCATCCACGCAGGGTTTTATTACAAGACGCACGCCGACGCGCGCGGTTACGACGGCGTCAACGTCACGTTCAACATGTCAAAGGCGGCCGTGGATGACCTCGACCGAACGATCCGAGGCCGCGCCGATTAACGAGGGTATTCTCCCGCCGGGGTTTGCGCTCCGGCGGGCCTTGATGTCGCCGACGTCGACACTTTCGGCCCGACATGTCGACGATTTGCAGTTTTGACGCCTCATCGCGACGAAGGCGATCACTGGGGTTGCGTTCGGCTTGTGGGATGCGAGACTGGCGTTCGTGGTCGAAGTTTCTTTGGCTTGCGCAACAGTGGTAGGGAGATTGCTACGTGAGACATTTTGCCGGCGTTTTATTGTCTGTCGTGCTGCCAACCGCTGCGTCCGCAGATCAGGACGTAGTCTTCGAGATGATGCGGCGCACGATGGATATTGAGGGATCTTCGCAAGAGCTTGCCGTGCATATAAGCGGGATGCAGGAGTGCAAACTGGATGGCCTGATGAAGATCGACGATGTGAACCTGATCGGCAACGCTTACCGCAAGGCCGATGTGAAGGCGTTCGAAGCGGGATCGTTGAAAGGCGCGATGATCGTCAAGGGCCTGGAACTGAAACCCGGCTCCGAACATTGCAAGGTCGTGAAACAGAAGATCGAGGAATCTCTGCCGGACTATGAGAAGACCGCAGCAGCAGTGCGTAAGCTGGGACTACGTTGACAGATCACTTATTCTTGGCGGCGCGCTTCGCAGGCTTCGGCAACGCCTTCACGGCAGCGAGAGCCTTCCGGGCTTCTTCAGCGGCCAGCGCCTTCCGCGCCTTGTTGAACTTGTCGTACTCCGCCTCAGCGTGCTTGTCCGCCGTTGTCTTCTTCACGTCGCCGAAGTCGTTCAGCATGTGACGCTTGTTCACCTTAAGAATTTCCGAGAGTTTATCGTTGGCATCGTCCATGGACACGAGAAAGCCGCGCTGCACCTGATCTTCGAAGAAGTCGAGAACCATACCGACGAGGCGATTCAAGTCTTCAAGTTCAAGCTCGCCCAGGTAGTTCTTCGCCGTCGTCACGTCATCCTTCAGAACGCGATCACCATCCCACGTCATCAGCCCCATGTTTTCTTTCGAGGCATCCACACGGTTGAGGATGATCCGCGCCGCCGTGCCCTGCGTGATCGCGTAGAGCATTCGGTTCTGGAAGTGGGCGAAGAAATTGTGGCTGGCGGGCGACTTCGGATCGTAATCCTTGCACATGGCACAGATGTTCCGAAGCTCGGCATACATCGTCGCTTCATCCGAGCGGATGTCGGCGATGATCTTGCGAAGTTCACGAAGGCGATCGGCGTTGCCCTTGAGCCGCCGCTTATCGACAACGAAACCATGCGTTGCCAACTGGACGAGGGATTGCGTCGCCCAGCGCCGGAACAGCTTTCCTTCCATTGAGTTGACGCGGTAGCCAACGTAGAAAGCTACGTCGAGGGAGTAGTGCGTGATCGGACGTTTGACCTGACGAGAACCCTCCTGCCGAACTATGTCAAAATCCGACATAGTTGAAGCGTCGATCTCACCGTCATCCATAAACTGTTGAATATGCTTGCTGACGTTCGTGACCGTCACACCGAACATGGTTGCAAGATCAGCCTGCGTGAACCATGGGTTCTCACCGTCGAAGAGGACTTCCAGCGCTACGCCTTCCTTGTTGGCGTAGACCATGAAGCGGTTGCCCGTCACTTCATCTTCGACAAGCTGAAGCGGCGTCGTCGGCTTAGCCATGTCGGTACCTCCGCTTTGGTATAGCGATTGACCCTTTAGACGGATTTCTTCGGGGCAGCCGCGCAGGTTGTTAAGAACTGACGGACGGCCTCCCCTCCGCCGCTCACCGAAAACTCGACGTCTGACAGCCCAACCGGCGAACTTACCCGGACATAGAGCTTTGCAGAGGTCTGCGCCTGATCAAGAAACGTGGCGACTGCCGAGGCGTCGCTAATCACAGGGGACGACGAATTGAAGAACTCGACCTTCGGGGTCTGCCCCGGTTTTTCATCAAATCGGTATTCAACGACCGAGGTGCCCGTTGATCCAACGGGAAAGTCGAACACAAACATAATCATCGGAGAGCCGTCGGCGCATGCGGCGCTTGCCGAGGCAAATCCTCCGCGACGGCCGCGAGACGAATACTTGGCCGGCGCGGGGCCGACGCTGATCGAGCTGCTAGGCTTGCCGCTGATGCGGTCGACCTTCGACGAAACCTGCCAAGCCGATCCACCCGGTTGAATAGAGCCGATCGGAGAGCCTTGCTGCGCGCAACCTGCGGCGGCGATGGCTAATGATACGACGCAAGTTCGCATCAACTTTAAGCGAGACGTCGAAAACTGGTTCATCGAATCGCCCCCCGAACATCAGAAGCAGAATATCAGGGGGGAGGCATCTAGCAATGCAAGATCGGCGATTACTTCCTCGCCCGGCCCCGCGCCTCGATCCCGGCCACAACCAACTCTCGCACCACGGCTGAACGATCCGCGCCGTCTTTGCGTCCATCACGGATCGCGTCGACCTCGGCCAGCAAGGCGGGCGGGAACCTTACAGCCACTTGAACCAGGCGCTCGCCTGCATCCTTCACCGGCCGCCCCCGGCCCGTCGTCTTTTTTGGCTTGCGCACTGTCCGCTCCTCTAATCCGAGCGGAGATTATGTCTGACAATATTTTACGTCAAGAGGGCTTGCCCCCCTCCAATTTTTGTCATACATTAATAGACAGGCCCCGCAGCGGCGGCAACCGCGGCGGAGCCCTAGACCCACCAATTGAACAGACCAACAGGTGAACCATGTTTCAATCTACCACATCGGCCGCGCGAGCGGCTAGCACCACCCCACCCCTGCCCGCGCGCGCGGCTGTTGAAACCGTGCGCATCGGATCGGCCGGCCTTTCGGCCTCGTACTACGCGATGCTCGGCCTGACCGTGCACCCGCTCGCCGCCGTCGGCCTCGGGCTCATTGCCGGCGCGGCCGACTATATCAAATCGAACGCGCTCGGCGCCGTCATCGACGGCCCCGGCATCATGCGTCGCCTGATCGCGTTGCCGTTGTTCTTCGTCCTGTTCATCGCCTCGATGATCGCGGTCGACGGCGTGCTGCTCAAGCTGCGTGACGCCCTCGTCTCCGGACCGGCGAACGTGATCACCGGCCACGACCGGGCTTCCGCCGATCACAAAGCCGCCGCCGACGAATTGGCCCGCCTCGGCGCGGTGCGCACGCCCGACGCCATCAGCGCCGACATGGACGCCGCCCCGGTCTCGCGGGCGGTGTTCCGGCGCACGTCGAACTGCACCGACATCACCAAAGACGCCAGCTTCGACGCCTGCAAGCCGATCCTCGACCTGCGCCAGGAAATGGCCTCGGCCATTCGCAAGCGCGAACTCGAAGCGGCGCGCGACAAGGCGGCGAAGCGGTTGGACGAGTTGGGGCCCCGGCCATCGTCGGCCGACCCGCAGGCCGAAGCGGTGGCCCATGCCGCCGGCGTCAGCGTTTCGACCGCCGCGTGGGTGCTGATCGCCATCGTCGGGTTCGCGATCGAGTTGTGCGCGTGTTTCGGATTGTACGTTCTCGGCCACCGTCCGGCGCATCGTCCGGCGAACGAGAACCGTCCGGCGGCCGGAGGCGATCGTCCGGCCGGAATGTCGGACGCCGAACTCGCGACCATCCGGGCCAAATTTCTCGCCCCGGACGATCAGCCGGAAGGTCCGAAGCCCGGAAGGTCAGCGCCGCTGCCTTGCCGATGCCAAAGCCCGCACGCTCCGGAAGATCCGCGCCGAACTCGCCGCCGGCCGGACGTTCCCCAGCCAAGCCGAACTCTGCCGTGCCGTTGGCGTCGCGCGGTCGACGATGAGCGATTGGCTGGCAGCATGGGAGGCGGCCGGTGAACTGCCCCGCCGGCAGATCATCGGAAGGTGCAAACGGATCGCGAGCGCATAAATCGGAACCACGAAGGTGCACAGCAACAGCCCCGGCGGGTCGACCGCCGGGGCTCATCATTTCGCGCGGTGCCGATCTTAGTGAACGGCACGAGCCTCGGCTTCTGCCGGTTTTGCCTGAGGCAAGACTTCGGCCCGGCGCATGTAGCGCAGGCACATGGTCTTGCTCTCATCAGATTCCGCGTCGCCAAGGTAGGCGGCCAGCGCCAGCGAAATCATGCTAATGCGCCCGGGCACGTCCGCCTGACCTTCGGCAAACAGCAGCGCAAGCGCGATTTTCGCGTCGTCTGGGTTATGAATGCGAGCCGCTGCGATACCGGATTCGAGTGCGTGAATCGTGGCGTATGCCCTTGAAATGCTCTCCTCGATACGCTCGCACTCCCCCGCAGGCAAGTCACACCTCGCAGCGGAGTCAGCCGCATGATGAAGGGCCCATGCCTTCTCCAAGTCGGCCACGAGCGCGGCGATCAAGCTGCCGCCGTCGCTGACGTTCGCCGTGGTGATATGCGCTCGATGCCAATCTGCGAGCGCTGCAGCGAGACGGTCAACCTCGGCCGCCGCGTCATCAATGCCCGCCGGCGCGGCGTAGTCGTGGCGTACGATTGCCACACGCTCAGAAAGTTGCGCTGCTAGTATCCCCGCATCGGCGGCCGACTTCGGGCGGTAGAATGACAGCAATTGCTCAAGCGCACGCTGTCGGGCAACATAGTCGTCCACCGAACCGAGGGGCCCGATCGCGGCCCGTCCCCGGGATGAACCGCTGGCCTCGGCCTCGTTGATGGTCGATTTCATGTGCGCAATTTCAGCTGCGATGAGTGAGATTGTGCTGTTGGTTTGCATAAGTTTTTCTCCGTCTGTTGAGATCACTCTGGCCAGCATTTGCCGCTGCTGAGCGCATTAAAGGTATGACAATAATTGACACATAGCAAGCCTGC
>LNFM01001126.1_pt1 | contig 62471 bp, 66 predicted proteins | sample 596031 | NCBI WGS metagenome assembly LNFM01 (sample SAMN04254537, study PRJNA301005) | activated carbon metagenome | isolation source: dual media filters at the Ann Arbor, Michigan drinking water treatment plant | place: USA: Ann Arbor
CGAGGTCGTTGCCGGTCGGCGACAGCGTGCCCTGGCCCATCAGGCGCGGCGTGCCGACGGTCTTGACGCCGCCGCCGATGTCGACGCCGACGGGAAGCATGGTGCCCTGGTCGGACGCCTGCGCGCCAACGCGGCGGACATGGTCATAGATCAGGTCCTGGAACGCTGCGCGCTGCTTCTTGTAGCCGGTGGTGCGCATGTTCGCGATGTTGTTGGAGATCACCTGAACATTGAGTTCCTGTGCCGCCATGCCGGTTGCTGCTGTGTATAATGCGCGCATCGATCAATGCCTTACGGTTATGCCGGGACGTCGGCGAGTTTCTCGATTGCGGTTCGGTGCAGGTCGTGCTGCTGTTGCAGCAGCGCCGAAATCTGGGTGTAGGCCCGCGTGATCTCGATCATGCGGCTCATTTCCAGCACGGAATTGACGTTGGACTTCTCGATGAAGCCCTGGCGCAGCCGCGAGGTGGCGTCGGGCTCGGCGGTGACGCCCTGGCCCGCGGAGTAAAGGTTGCCGCCTTCCTTTACGAGCTTCTGCGCGTCGGCAAACGCAACCAGCCGCAGCTTGCCGCGCACCGAGTCGGTACGGCCGCTGCCCTCCATGACGGTGACGCTGCCGTCGGGCGCGATGTTGACATTCTTGTCGGTCGGCTGGAACACGATCGGGCCGGATGTGCCCATCACCGGAAGGCCGCCGGCGGTGACGAGCTGGCCCTGGTTGTTGATCTGCAGGCCGCCGTCGCGGGTGTAGCGCTCGCCGGCTGATGTCTGCACCACCAGAAAGCCGCGGCCGTCGATCGCGACGTCGAGCGGGTTCTTGGTCTGCTCGGAGGGGCCGGCCGAGAAATCGTGGAAGGTGGCGCGGTCCTGCACGAAGGAAACCGCGCGGTCGGCGCGCACGAAATTGTCTTCGCGCGCCGGCGAGCGCAGGTATTCCTCAAACAGCGACCGGTCGGCCTTAAAGCCCGTGGTGTTGACGTTGGCGACATTGTTGGCAACGACATCGATATGCCGGTCCAGGATCATCTGCCGCGAAAGTCCGATGAGAAGCGTATTCTCCATCGGTGGTTCTCCCCTTGATCGATCCGAAGACCAAGCTCTCCCAAGCCCGCTGTCCGGATCTGCGTGAACCTTTGAGCTCTCCCAAGCCCGCCGGTCCGCCATCACCTCAGCGAAAGTCGTGCCAATTCACGAAGTGATTGTTTTTCAAGCGGTTGACTCTTTTTCGCGCGGCGGTGCCGGCGGCAGAAAGGTCTTGTTGACCATGTTTACCCGGCAGATTTTTCCCAGTAGGCCGGTATTGGAAAGGTTCCGTTAACCATTGTTACCCTAGCGTTGCACCCATAGAGAGCGCGCGTGCGCTGACGGCTTTTGTTTCGCGTTATGGGGCCCTTGCTTGATCCCCGGCTGGCGGCAACCGCGTTCGTTCCCAGATGGAAGCGGGCGGGGCAATGGCTGACAATGACCTGGTGGACGGCGCGGGCGAGGACGCCGCCTCGTCGAAAATGGGCAAGAAAAAGCTGATGATCGCCGCGGCTGGATTTGCCGCCATCCTCGCTGCCGGCGCGGTCACGTTCGTCCTGATGCGCGGCCATGGCGAAGAGAAGCACGCCGAAGCGCCGCCGCCGAAGCCGCCGTCATTTCTCGAAGTTCCCGACATGATGGTCAACCTTGTCGGCGCGCCCGGCGAGCGCGTGCAATATCTCCGCGTCAAGGTCGTGCTCGAGATCAAGGAAGAAAAGCAGGTCGAGGCCATCAAGCCGAACCTGCCGCGCGTCACCGACCTGTTCCAGACCTACCTGCGCGAACTGCGGCCCTCCGACATCAACGGCTCGGCCGGGCTGTTCCGCCTCAAGGAGGAACTGACCAAGCGTGTCAATGCGGCGGTGGCGCCGCAGCAGGTCGGCGCGGTGCTGTTCAAGGAAATCGTGATCCAGTGACGGGGCGGATTTAAGATCATGGCCGGCAACCAGGAGCAGATGGACCAGGACGCCATTGCCGCCCAATGGGAAGCCTCGCTCGATACCGAGGATCCCGAAGCGGCCGCGCAAGAGGCTGCCGCCAATGAACTCTCCGAAACCATGGCGCTGCAATGGGCGGCCATGGTCGAGGACGGCGGCCGCGAGTTCGGCAACAAGGCCGACGGCGGCCGCGAGTTGGGCAACAAGAACTCCGGCGAGCGGGTCCTGTCGCAGGAGGAAATCGACAACCTGCTCGGTTTCGCTGTCGGCGACGTCAATATCGACGACAATTCCGGCATTCGCGCCATCATCGATTCGGCAATGGTGTCCTATGAGCGCCTGCCGATGCTCGAAATCGTGTTTGATCGCCTCGTTCGGCTGATGACCACGAGCTTGCGCAATTTCACCTCCGATAACGTCGAAGTCTCGCTCGACCGCATCACCTCGGTGCGTTTCGGCGATTACATGAACTCGATACCCTTGCCCGCCGTGCTCTGCGTCTTCAAGGCCGAGGAGTGGGAGAATTTCGGTCTCGCCACCGTGGATTCCAACCTGATCTATTCGATGATCGACGTGCTGTTCGGCGGCCGCCGCGGCCAGAGCTCGCCGCGCATCGAAGGCCGGCCCTACACCACCATCGAAACCAACCTGGTCAAACGGCTGGTCGAGGTCGTGCTCGCCGACGCCGAACAGGCGTTCCGGCCGCTGTCGCCGGTGGCGTTCTCGATCGACCGGCTGGAAACCAACCCGCGCTTCGCCGCCATCAGCCGTCCGGCCAATGCCGCGATCCTGGTGCGGCTGCGCATCGACATGGAAGACCGCGGCGGCAACATCGAGTTGCTGCTGCCTTATGCGACCATCGAGCCGATCCGCCCGGTTCTGCTGCAGATGTTCATGGGCGAAAAGTTCGGTCGTGATCCGATCTGGGAAGGGCATTTCGCCACCGAAGTGGCGCAGGCCGAGATATCGGTCGATGCCGTGCTTTATGAAGCCGACATCCCGCTCAAGCAGCTGATGAAGCTGAAGGTCGGCGATACCCTTCCGCTGGAAATGCGAGCCGACGCGCTGGTGGCGATCCGATGCGGCAACGTGCTGCTTACCGAAGGGCGCATGGGGCGGGTCGGAGACCGGGTCGCCATCCGCATCACCAAGCAGCTGCGCAAACCCAACACGACCTTCGCGATGTTCGAGAAGGCGGATGAGCAAACCAAATTGATGGAGGCACAAGCACAATGAGTCACTTCCTTGGCATTGTGATCGAGAGTCTGGTGGCGGTGCTGCTGCTGCTCACGATCGGCTATTGCATGCTGCTCAACAGCCGCTTGAAGCGGCTGAAGGCGGACGAGCATTCCCTCAAGGCCACGATCGCCGAGCTGATCACCGCCACCGAAATCGCCGAGCGCGCGATCGGCGGTCTCAAGCACACGGTGCGCGACGTCAACGAGAATCTCGGCAGCCAGCTCACCGCCGCGACGCAGATGGCGGGGCATCTGAAGAACATGCTGGCCGAAGGCGATGGCGTGGTTCGGCGATTGACCAAGATCGCGATCGCGGCGCGGCCGTTGCAGGAGCCCGAGCCTGCGGCGCCCAGGGTGTCGTCCGCCAAGGCGGTCGCCGCGGCCGCTGAAGCCTTCGCCGAGCGCCGCAGGGGCAGTGGCCTCGCTGCATGAAATCGTTCGGCGACATCCGCGTGATCCCGGTCGTGCTGGTTGCGATCTTCGGCCTTGTGGTGCTGAAGGTCGCGGGCCTAGTGACGGATGGCGGCTACGTGTTTCACGACCCCAATCCGCCGGCCAAGCAATCCTGGGCGCAGGAAAACCTGGGCTATCCCGGCCCCAAGGTCGATGTCGGCGACACCACCGGATCGGTCAAGAAGGAAGAGAAGAAAGAGGAGGCGCCGAAGGCGGCCGCTTCCGCTCCCGCTCCCGCAGCAGAAGCACCGAATCCCGATGGGGTCGTGGTGTTTCCACTCCCGCCGGCGCAGTCAGTATCCCCGTCGGAGCGCGCCATCCTGGAAAGGTTGCAGGCGCGGCGCCAGGAACTGGAGCAGCGCGCGCGTGAAATCGAAATTCGCGAAAGCCTGCTGAAATCCGCCGAGAAACGCATCGAGGGCCGGGTCGACGAGATGAAGGCCACGGAAGCGCGGATATCGACGGCGACCGGGCAGAAGGCGGAGCAGGACGCCGCGCGCTTCAAGGGCATCATCACCATGTACGAGGGCATGAAGCCAAAGGACGCCGCCAAGGTGTTCGACCGGCTGGAAATGTCGGTGCTCTACGAAATCGCCTCGCAAATCGCCCCCCGCAAGATGGCGGACATTCTCGGCCTGATGCAGCCGGAAGCCGCCGAACGCCTCACGGTCGAACTGGCGCGCCGCGCCGGCAGCGAGAAATCAGCCGCCAGCGCCGAGCTACCCAAGATCGAGGGCAAGATGCTGCAGCCGAAGGCAAACTGAGTTCGACCAGCGCGCGTTCTGGAATGCGTGCGATGCAGATATCTCAGCCCGGCCTGTCGCTTCGTTGAAATCATCGGCTTGGCGTTAACAAAGCCTTAAGCCGGCCAATCCAAGATTCAAACGTGCGGGCGAGAGCGCTTCGCCGCCGCATGGGTTGAGACCAAGAGTATCCTGGATGGGGCGAAGGGCTGCCGCTGAAACTGGGCCGCATCGCCGCGCATTGGCGCGGGTCGCCCGGCTTTGCCTCGGTGGTCGTGATGGCAGTCACTCTGGCAGTCACCTCAAATGGCTCGTCCTGCTGCTGGTTGCCGGCTTGACCTTGGCGCAGCCCGTCCGGGCCCAGGACGCGGTTCGCGGCGAGGCGACGTTCACTGCCGCTGGCGGTTTCGCCCGGCTGGTTCTGAAGCTGGCCGAGGATGTCGAGTCGGAGGTCACGACCGCAGGCTCCATCATCGTCATTCGTTTCAAGCGTCCGGTGAACATTCCGGTCGACAAATTGTCGGACGCGGTTCCCGACTATGTCGGCTCGGCGCGGCGCGATCCCGACGGAACCGCGATCCGGCTGTCGCTGGCGCGGCGGGCAACCGTCAACACCATGACGGCGGGCGAGCGCATCTTTGTCGACTTCCTGCCCGAGAGCTGGACCGGCCCGCCGCCGATGCTTCCTGCCGAAATCGTGCGTGAACTGGCGGAGCGGGCGCGCGCCGCCGAGCGGGCGCTGCGCCTTCAGCTTGCCGTTGCCGCCGCCAAGAAAAAGCCGCTGGTCCGGGTTCGCGCCTCCGTGCAGCCGACCTTTGTCCGCTTCGTGTTCGAGATGCCCGATGGCGTCAATGTCTCGTCGGTCCTCAACGATCAGAAGCTGACGCTGCAGTTCAACAATGTGCTGAATTTCGACCTGGCGGATGCCAAGATTGCGGCGCCGCCGAACGTCGCCTCGATCACCCAGCGAACCGAAGTCGACACTTCCGCCGTCGACATTGTGCTGATCGGCGAAGTCGATGTGCATTCTTTCCGCGAAGAGAAAAGCTATGTGATCGACGTCGCCTTCCAGCAGGCGGAGAAGCCCGCCGAGCCGCAGCCGGGGGCTGCCGCAAAGCCATCGGCCAGGCCGCCGCCGGCGGCGCGGACGTCCCTCGACAAGCGGTTGAGGGATGCGCTGCCGCCGCAGCAACCGGCGGAGATGCCGCAGGTCACATCGGAGATGATTGCCGAACAGGCCAGGATCGAGATCAAGCCCGGCGAGGTGGCCGAGGCCCCTGGACCGGCTGCGGCGAACCCGGCGCCCTTGCCGGAAAACACCGCGGAGCCATCCGAGAAGACTTCGCCCGCGGAAAGCGCCAGGGCCGCGCCGCTGCAGGCGGCCGCGGCGCAAGCGCCGAAGCCGATGCAGCAGCCTCACGCCACGGCGGAACCGGCTAGGACCACGGCCGCGTCGGCTGGCCCGTTGTTGCCAAACGGCGCCAATGAAAAGGCCGCCGTCGAGGCCAAGCGCGACACCGACAGTCTGCGCGTGACCTTCTCTTTCGACGCGCCGACGCCTGCAGCGCTGTTCCGGCGCGCCGATACGGTGTGGCTGGTGTTCGACCAGACCTTGCCGATCGACGTCGAACCGATCCGCGCCAAGGGCGGGGCCGTCCTGGGCGACGTCAGCCGGCTGCCATTGGAAAAAGGCCAGGCCATCCGCATCCGCCTGAACCGGCCGCAGATGCCCTCGCTCGAGAGCCAGGGAGCCGGCAACGGCACCGAATGGACGCTGACATTTGCCGACCGCGGCCAGGCGACGCCGCTGCCGCTCACGGTGGTGCGCGACATCCCCGATCCCGCGCGCGCGAGCATCAGCGTGCCGCTCGCCAGTCCAGGCGCGATGCATCGGCTGACCGATCCCGACGCCGGCGATGCGCTGTTGATCGTCACCGCGCCGCCGCCCACCCGCGGCCTGATCAAGCGGCAGGATTTCGTCGAGTTGTCGTTGCTCGAATCCGTGCATGGCGTGGTGGTTCATCCGGGTTCCGAAGATGTGAGCGCCGAGGTCGGCATCGACAAGGTGGTGCTTGGCCGGCCGGGTGGATTGACGCTGTCATCCGCCGACGTCTCGGCCGAGCGCGCCGCCACGGCGGTGCGGCCACTGTTCGAGGCCAACGAATGGCGCAGGAACCAGGAAGAGAGCTTTTTCCCGCGGCTGAACGCGCTGATCAAGGCCGCGGCCGCCGCGCCACCCGATGAGAAGGCACAGGTGCGCCTCGAGCTTGCCAACTTCTACATGGCGCGCGCGATGTACCAGGAAGCGCGTGGCGTCACCAATCTCATCCTTTCCGAGATCCAGCAGGGCGGGGAAGAGGGCCCCGTGCTGATGGTGCGCGCGGTGGCGAGCATCCTGATCGGCCATCCCGAGCGCGCGCTGAAAGATATCGCCAGCCCGGGGGTTGGCAACGGTTACGACTCCGAATTGTGGAAGGCGCTGGCGCTTGCCCGCCAGCAGAAATGGGCGGACGCGCGCGAAAAATTCAAGAATGCCGAATTTTCGATTTCTTCGCTGCCCGTCGAACTGCAGCGGATCGTGATCGCCGACGCGATGCGGGCCTCGCTCGAGGTGAAGGATTATGCCGGGGCCTCGCGGCGACGCGGCGAACTCGACGTGATCGGCGTGCCCAATGACATGAAGCCCGAGATCGCGGTGCTGCACGGGCGGCTGGCCGCTGCGCTGGGGCACGAAAAGGACGCGCTCGACGCTTACAAGTTCGCGGCGCAGTCGCGCGACCGGCAAGCCTCGGCGGAGGCGACGCTGCTGGCGAGCCTGTTACGCCTCAAACGCGGAGAAATCGGCCAGGCTGAACTGCTGCGCGAACTTGAGATATTGTCGGCGATCTGGCGCGGCGACGCGATCGAGTTGAAGACGCTGAACAAGATGGCGCAGATTTACGCAGAGACCGGGCGTTATGGCGATTCGTTCGCGGCCGCCAAGGCGGCGACCCGCTTGCAACCGAACTCCGAACTGGCTCGCCAGAGCCAGGATGCGGCGTCAACGCTGTTCGCGCAACTCTATCTCAGCCCCAAGGGCGAGGATATGAAGCCGGTGGACGCGCTCGGCATGTTCTACGAATATCGAGAACTGACGCCGGTGGGCCGCCGCGGCGACGAGATGATTCGCCGCCTTGCAGAGCGGCTGGCGGCAGTGGACCTGCTCGACCAGGCGGCCGAGTTGCTGCAATACCAGGTCGACAAGCGGCTGGAAGGCGCGGCCCGGGCGCAGGTCGCGGCGCGGCTGGCGATGGTCTACCTGACCAACCGCAAGCCGGACCGGGCGATCGCGGCGCTGCGCTCGACCCGGATCGCCGATCTCTCCGGCGAGGTGAGACAGCAACGGCTGCTGCTGGAGGCGCGCGCGCAGAGCGACGTCGGACGTCATGACCTCGCGCTCGACATTATCTCCAACATCACCGGCCGCGAGTCGATCCGGTTGCGCGCCGACATCTATTGGGCGTCGCGGCAGTGGCGCGCAGCCTCCGAACAGATCGAATTGTACTATGGCGAGCGCTGGCGTGATTTCAATCCGCTGAGCGCGGCCGAAAGGAGCGACGTGATCCGCGCCGTGGTCGGATACGCGTTGGCGGAGGATGCGATCGGCCTCGCCCGCTTCCGCGAGAAATACGCCCCCCTGATGTCGGGCGAAGCGGACCGCCTGGCGTTCGAAACCGCCAGCAAGCCGGCCGCTGCGAGCAGCGCCGAATTCGCCTTGATCGCCAAAATGGCCGCCAAGGTCGATACGCTCGAGGGCTTCATCCGCGAAATGAAGCTTCGCTTCCCCGATGCCACCGCCCGCGCGCCGGCGTCGCCGGGAACCGATCCGCTCAACACAGGCTCATTGCCTTCGATCGTCGGCAAGCGCGCCGGCGCGGAGCGGTAAGGGCTCAGGGGCCGATCAATTCGCCGGTTGTCGTCCCCTCGACAGATGCACGCCCAGACGGCAACCTGCGCGAAATCCTGTCATGAGGGGAGGCGCCACCGTGAGCAAGCCAGCCAAGACCGAAGCCGAACTGATCGCTATGGCCAGGGCCGAACTGAAGGCCCATGCCGACTGTCCGGACGGCATTGTCATCTCGGTGCTGCGCGACGGCGATAGCTGGGAGTTCCGCGCCGAGGCCGACGCGGCCACCGTCGCCCGGCCCGGCTATCCCGAATGCGTCGCTTTGCTGGTCCAGGTTGGGGATCACCTCAGCAAGCAATATGATTTCAAGGGGTAGGGGCAGCCTGTCATTTCGCCACCGAATCGACACCGCTCGGGCATCTTGACAACACAAGGCCCATTACAAATTCGACATGCTGGCGCGTTACCATTGGGAAACGCCGCTCGGATTTTCATCCGGGCCGGCTCATTGGTTTGTGGGGCGTATTGATTTGTAGGGCGTGCGTATGTCTTCGGTAAAGCGTGGTGACAAGCCGGTGCGAGCGAGGGCGGAGGCATCGCGACCTTCGCCGGCCGACAGGTTCAACATTGACCGGGAAGGGCCGGCGAAACGCGCTGGGAAACTCCGCGCGCTGGAGCAGCGGCTGCAGAAACTCAACGACTATTGCGACGAGGCGGTCGCCGAACTGCGCGCCTCGCTCGATCGCGCGCCGCGCTAACTACTTCTTCTCGATCTTGGTGATGATCTTGGCACCCGGGGTGTCGCTGACGGCGAAGGTGACCCTGTCGCCGGCGTGCAGCGCGTTCAGCCGCGCGGCGTCCTGTACCTTGAACTCTTCCGCGGCGCCGGGGCTGGCACCGACGGTGGCGTCGGGGTTGTTGCGGATCGCGATGGTTCCATTGATGCGGTCTATCTTGGTGACAAGTCCGCTGCGCTCCTGCTGGGCAAGCGCCGATGTTGCAACGATGGTGACAGCCGCGGTGACAGCGATCGTCAATCCTGCGATCTTCATGGAAATCTCCCCAAGTTGCGCCGACGATAATCCGCTATGACCTGTTTTGGTTGCGGGGCGGAAACAATTTTCCGTCATCGAGCGGGAGCCGCGTCGCGCCGGTCGCTCTAACCGCCGCTGTAACTCTGCACCAGGCTTCCCGCCACCAGCGACCAGCCGTCGACCAGCACGAAAAAGATCAGTTTGAACGGCAGCGACACCACGACCGGCGGCAGCATCATCATGCCCATCGACATCAATATCGAGGCAACCACGAGGTCGATGATCAGGAACGGAAGGAACAGCAAAAACCCGATCTCGAAGGCCCGTTTCAATTCCGAGATCATGAAGGCCGGAACCAGAATCCGCAGCGACAGGTCGTCCGGCGTCGCCGGCGGCGGCTCGCCGGAGAGATCGACGAACAGCTTCAGGTCCTTCTCGCGGACGTTCTTCTGCATGAAGCCGCGCAGCGGCACCGAGGCCTTCTGCAATGCCTCCTCAACACCCATCTGGTTGGCGATCAGCGGCTTGATGCCGTCGTCATAGGATTTCTGCAGCACCGGGCCCATGACGAAAGCGGTCAGGAACATCGCCAGCGCGATGATCACGGAGTTGGGCGGGGCAGTGGCGGTGCCCAGCGCCGTGCGCAGCAACGACAGCACGACGACGATCCGCGTGAACGACGTCATCATGACCAGGATCGAGGGCGCGATCGAGAGCACCGTCAACAGCGCGATCAGCTGGATCGCGCGTTCGGTGACGCCACCGCCACCCTGGCCGAGATTGATGCTGATGTCCTGCGCCAGAACCGGATCAGCGAGCGATCCGGCCAGCAGCGATGTCAGAAATACTACTCCACGCGGAAATGCCGCCGGCCTCACGAAGGCGTCTTCGGGCGGCCCAGCAATGACGCCATCTCGTCCTCGAGGTTATCGAAGCCGCCCTTCGGCGTGGCCGCGGGCGCGGGCGCCTCGTTGCGGGGGGGACGAGCGGTCGGCGTTTCGGGCGCAACGGGCGGGGCAACCGGCTCCGGCGGTCGGCGCAAGGCGGCCTCCAGCCGTTGCGCCATCTCGGCCAGATTTTGGTCGGCGCTCGACGGCGTGGGAACTGGAGGCGGAGTGGGCGGCGGCGCGGCGGCGCGGGCCGGCGCCTTCGAGGATTCGAGCGCACGCGCCGGCCGGGGCATCATCGGTTCGGAGCGGGTCAGGCGTGCGGGCGCCGCATCGACGCGACCGCCAGGCGGTTCCGGCGCAAAGCCCGCCAGTGGGTCGCTCCGGCGCTCAGCCGCCGGCTGCCGGCGCACGTCGTCGGGAAAGGCAGGCCGGGATGCGGGACGCGGCGGGGGCTCCGGCATTTGCGGTTCGGCGGGAAGATCGAAAGCCTCGGCGGTGCGTGGCTCGGTCCTCGCAGGCTCGCCGCCCCAGCCGACGTCGGGCAGCGGCGCGATCCGCGGCGGCTGCTCGCCGGGCGTTGCGGCGCGCGGCACTTGGTCCCGCCCGGACGTGGCGCGCACGATGCTGGATTCCACCACGATGTCGGTCGGACCGCCGATCATCAACAGATGCTCGACATTGTCGCGGCGTACCAGAACCAGACGCCGGCGGCCGTCCACGGCGGCGGCATCGATCACGGCAAGCCGCGGCATGCGTCCCCGGTTGGTGTTGGGGCCGAGTCGGTTGTTGGCGAAACGGCGAACCAGCCAGGCGGCGACGCCGATCAACCCCAATACGGCGATGAATGCGAAAAGGAATGTCAGTGTCTGCATTCTTTAGTCCCCGGCCTCGGCCCGTTCTCGCATGTTGGCTTCAGCGCGCGCGGTCCCGGTCTTCCTGCTCGAACATGATCCCCGATCATGCCCGCAGGCGACCCGCACCCGGCGAATCACGTCCAAGATCAGCTTGCTTCCCAGTTCCCCACGGCTATGCCGCTGTCCATTAACTAATAGACCAAGAATCGGCTGATCCAAAACGCCTTCTGAGCGCCCCCGGCCGCGACGGCCGGGGCTGGTTAACGCAGTTTTCGTGGCGAAAATACGCTCGTTCCGCCGCCGTTCACTGGTATCAGCCGTGTTCCCCGGCCGGCGTGAATATCTTAACCAGCTGTTAACCATGCACCGGGCAAATTCTGCCTACCTCGCGGCGTCGCCAGAGGTTAACGGGAGCCGCCCGCCATGGCCATCAACGATCTACCGATCCTGTCGGCGCTGCGCACCAAGATGCAGTGGCACCAGGAACGCCAGCGGGTGCTTGCCGAGAACATTTCCAACGCCAACACACCGAACTTCAGACCCAATGACCTGATCGATCCGAAATTCGACGCCAGGGGCGCCAATGCCGGCGGCGCGATGGGTTCGCTGGCGGTGATTCGCACCAGCGCGACCCATATCGGCGGCTCGGGCGGCGGACAAAGCTTCAGGGGTGACGGCGGCAAGAGCGGGTTCTTGACCAAGCCCGCCGGAAACGCCGTCAACCTGGAAGACCAGATGCTGAAAGTGTCCGCCAACCAGATGGACTACGCCGCCGCCACCTCGCTCTACAGCCGCAGCCTCGGACTGCTCAAGACCGCCATCGGAAAACGCTGACGCGTCGTAAGGGAACCTGATCATGGCAGACAATGGAAGCGACTTCGCCCGCTCGATGAGCATCGCCACCTCCGGCCTGCGCGCGCAGGCGGGACGGATGCGGGTGATCTCGGAAAACATCGCCAACGTGGACTCGACCGGGCCGACCGCCGGCGCCGATCCCTATCGCCGCAAGGTGCCGACGTTCTCCTCGGCGCTCGACCGGTCGCTGGACGCCAGGGTGGTGACGCTTGGAAAAATCCGACCCGACCAGACCGCGTTCCGCATCAAGCATGAACCGGGCAATCCGGCCGCCGACGCCGCCGGCAATGTCAAATATCCGAACGTCAATCCGCTGGTCGAAATGACCGACATGCGCGAGGCGCAGCGGTCCTACGAGGCCAATCTCAACATCATCAGCGCCACGCGCCGGATGATTCAACGCACGCTCGACATCCTCAAGGCCTGAACAGGAACCTAAATCATGGCTTCACCCACCGTTGCCGCAAACGCCTACGCCGCGCTCTCCCGCATCATGGAAACCGGCGGCGCCGAGAAGGGCAGCCAGCCCGCCGGCGGGCCGTCCTTCAGCGCGGTGCTCAAGGACGCCGTCGGCAGCGTGCTGGATGCCGGCAAGAGATCCGACGCCCAGACCATGGCGATGGCGTCCGGCAAGGCCAACGTCATGGACGTGGTGACGGCGGTGGCCGAGACCGACGTCGCCGTCTCGACCCTGGTGTCGGTGCGCGACCGCGTCATCCAGTCCTACGAGGACATCATGAAGATGCCGATCTGATTGATGGTGTCATTCCGGGGCGCGAAGCGAACCCGGAATCTCGAGGTTCTCAGGTGCGCAATTGCGCACCATAGTTCGATGCTTTGCATCGCCCCGGAACGACGTAACAGACGTAACAAGTGAGAGCGAGAACAACAAATGACCGGTGCTGAAACCCTTGACGTGGCGCGCGATGCGATCTGGACCATCGTGGTGGTGTCGGCGCCGATGATGGTGATCGGCCTCGTGGTCGGCGTCGTGGTGTCGCTGTTCCAGGCGCTGACGCAGATTCAGGAACAGACGCTGATCTTCGTGCCGAAGATCCTGGCGATGTTCGTGACGCTGTTGCTGGCCCTGCCTTTCATGGCGGATTCGATGCACGGGCACATGATGCGGATATCGTCGCGAATCATAGGCGGTTAAGGCATTGTGCCTGAATGCGCGTCGACATCTCCATGCTGCCGGCCCTTGCCGCCACCTTCATGCTGGTGTTCGCCCGCGTCGGCGCCATGGTGATGCTGCTGCCGGGGTTTGGCGAGAACAACATCCCGGTGCGAATCAAGCTGGCGATCGCGCTGTTGCTGACGCTGATCATCCTGCCGCTGCACCGCGCCGCCTACCAGGTCGACCTGACGTCGATGACGGCGATGGGCGTGTTGATGGTCCACGAGATCGTCATTGGCATCGTGCTCGGCGCCACCGCGCGGGTAACGCTGTCGGCGCTTGCGGTCGCGGGCTCGGTGATCGCCCAGCAACTCGGCCTCGGCTTCGTCACCGCGGTCGATCCGACGCAGGGCCAGCAGGGGGTGCTGATCGGCAACTTCCTCTCGATTCTCGGCATGACGCTGCTGTTCGCCACCGACAGTCACCATCTGGTGATATCGGCGCTGAACGAGAGCTACCGGATCTTCTCGCCGGGCGAACTGATGCCGAGCGGCGACGTCGCCGCACTCGCCACCCGCGCCTTCGCCACCGCCTTCAAGATCGGCATCCAGCTTTCGGCGCCGTTCCTGGTGTTCGGCCTCGTCTTCAACATCGGCCTTGGCGTGCTGGCGCGGCTGATGCCGGCGATGCAGGTCTATTTCGTCGGCGTTCCGCTGTCGATCATGATCGGCTTTTTGATCTTCGCGCTGGTCCTGACCGGCATGATGGGCACCTATCTCGACTACTTCAACGGCGTCATGCAGCAGTTGACGCCGCTGAAATAGAGCACGATCCGCCGTATCGGATACCGGCTCTCCGCGAAGATCATCGTCCCCCAACAGGATGCTAGAGCGCCGCGATGGCCGAAGATACCGACGACAAAACCGAAGACCCTACGCAAAAGCGTCTCGACGACGCCCACGCCAAGGGCGACGTCGCCAAGAGCCAGGAGGTCAACACCTGGTTCGTGATCGCCGGCGCCACGCTGGTGCTGTCGACCTTCTCGGGATCGATGGGCGGCGGCATTATGACGCCGCTGCGCAACCTGATCGCCAGTTCGGGGCAGCTTCGCGCCGATGGCGCGGCGCTGCTCGCGCTCGGCAACACGCTGGGCTATGCCGTCCTCGGCGCGGTCGGCGTGCCGCTGCTGCTGCTGGCGATCGCCGCGATCGCCGGCAACATGATCCAGCACCGCCTGGTGTGGTCGGCGGAATCGCTGAAGCCGAAATTCAGCAAGGTTTCGCCGGGCGCCGGGCTGAAGCGCATCTTCGGCAAGCAGGCGATAGCGAATTTCGCCAAGGGCCTGTTCAAGCTGGGAGCGCTCGGCGCCGTCATGGTGGCGGTGCTGTGGCCGGAACGCGACCGCCTGGAATCGTTCCTGCGGCTGGACCCTTCGGCGATCCTGGGCGTCACCAACAACCTCACCCTGCAATTGATGGGCGCGGTGGTGGCGATGCTGGCCGCGGTGGCGATCGCCGACTACCTGTTTCAATACCGGGAATGGTTCGAGCGGCAGAAAATGTCGCTGCAGGAGATCAAGGACGAGTTCAAGCAGTCCGAAGGCGACCCCCACATCAAGGCCAAGATCCGCCAGTTGCGGCAGCAGCGGATGAAGAAGCGCATGATGGCCGCGGTTCCCAATGCCAGCGTCATCATCACCAACCCGACCCACTATTCGGTGGCCTTGTCCTATGACCGCGACATGTCGGCGCCGATCTGCGTCGCCAAGGGCGTCGACAACATCGCGCTCAAGATCCGGGAAATCGCCAGGAAGCACGACATCCCGATCATCGAGAACGTGCCGCTGGCGCGCGCGCTCCATGCCACGGTCAACATCGACGAGGAGATCCCGGTCGAACACTATCACGCCGTCGCCGAGATCATTGGCTACGTGATGGGGCTGAAGAAGGGGCTTTCCGGGCGGCGGACCTGATGGAACAGCCGAAAACCGCCTTGAAATGCCGCCAGTCTGTCAAATAACCGCCTGATGGACTTGCGCTGGCGGTCCCGATTCAGGCACTCAGGTGCGACGCGCGAACCCGCGCGCCACTCCATGCCAAAGGGCCGCGCCACTTGATATGACCGCCGAAACCGACAGCCATTCGTCTTCCGAGCCGATTGCGGGCCACGAACCGGCGCGGCGTGGCGGCAGCATCGTGCTGGTGCTGCTGGTGGCCGCCGGCATCGTGGCGGTGGCGGTGGCGCTGACGACCATCGGCAGGGCCCAGGCCCAGCCCTATATTCTCGGCGTGCTGGCGCTGCTTGCCATGGTCGGCCTGTTCAATCTGTTCGCCTTCGCCGCCGGAATCATCCGGTTCGCCGACCGCACCGCCGACGACCCGGTGCGGGGCCGGCTCGCCGATCACGCCCCTGACGGGCTGGCGGTGACCGATCCCAAGGGTCACGTGGTCTACGCCAACGCCGCCTATCTGGCGCTGACCGGCGCTGCGACCGCGCAGGACGTGCGACCGGTCGAGCGCGTATTCATCGGCAACCCCGACGTCTCCGAAGCGGTGTTCCGCCTGCTCAAGGCTGCGCGCGAGGGCAAGCGGCAGCAGGAGGAAGTGCGCATCGCCGGCGGCGAGGGCGCGCACGGCCGCTGGCTCAGGATGCGGGTTCGCCCGCTCGGCCAGGACAAGCGCGAGGCGAAATACGCGGTGTGGTCGATCGCCGACATCACGCGCGACCGCGAGCGCCAGGAGGACGTGTTCAAGGAACTGCAACACGCGATCGAATATCTCGATCACGCGCCGTGCGGCTTCTTCTCGGTCGATCCGGCCGGCGACGTCGTCTACGTCAACGCCACCCTGGCGAACTGGCTCGATCACGATCTTGCCGAGATCGGGTCCGGCGGCCTCAGGCTGACCGACGTCGTCTCCGGCGACGGCGCCTCGCTCCTGACCTCGATCGTGGCGGCGCCCGGCGAAGTCAAGACCGAAGTGTTCGACATCGACCTGCGCATGCGCGGCGGCAAGACCATGCCGGTCCGGCTCTATCACAAGCTCGCCTTCGGCGCCGACGGCGCGCCGGGCTCCTCGCGCACGCTGGTGATCAGCCGCGCGCGCGACGAACATTCCGACCCCGAACGCGCCGCCGAAGTCCGTTTCATGCGGTTCTTCGACCATACGCCGATGGCGATCGCCACCGTCGATCGCGCCGGCGCGGTGGTGCGCGCCAATGCCCGCTTCGCCAAGCTGGCGCAAGGCCTGGCTCCGGAAGGCGCGGCCAACAAGTCGATTTTCCGTACGGTGAATCCTCGCGACCGCGGCCTCCTGATCGCGGCGATCAACCAGGCGGCCGAAGGCCAGGGCGACATCGCCCCGGTCGAGGCCATGCTCGACGGCGCCAGGGAGCGCTGGGGGCAGTTCTTCGTCACCCCGGTCGAGGAAGACGAGCGCGACACCGAAGCCGCCGTCGTGTACATGCTGGAAACCACCGAGCGGCGCACGCTGGAAAACCAGATCAACCAGTCTCAGAAGATGGACATGGTCGGTCAGCTCGCCGGCGGCATCGCGCACGATTTCAACAACGTGCTGTCCGCCATCATGATGGCGAACGACTTCCTGCTGAACGCCCACAAGCCGACCGATCCGTCGTTCCAGGACATCATGCAGATCAAGCAGAACGCGACCCGCGCCGCGACGCTGGTGCGCCAGCTGCTGGCGTTCTCGCGCCGCCAGACACTGCGCCCGCAGGTGCTCGATCTCGGCGACGCATTGAGCGATCTGACCATGCTGCTGCGCCGCCTGATCGGGGAGAAGGTCAGGCTCGACCTCGTGCATGGCCGCGACCTCTGGCCGGTCAAGGTCGACGTCTCCCAGTTCGAGCAGGTGATCGTCAATCTTGCGGTCAACGCCCGCGACGCGATGGCCGATGGCGGCAAGCTGACGGTGAAGACGGCCAACGTCACGGCGGATGAGGCCGCGCAGTTGTCCTACAAGGGCATGCCGGCCGCCGACTATGTGCGGATCGATGTCTCCGACACCGGCACCGGCATCCCACCCGATATTGTCGACAAGATATTCGAGCCGTTCTTCTCGACCAAGGAAGTCGGCAAAGGCACCGGGCTCGGCCTCTCGACGGTGTATGGCATCGTCAAGCAGACCGGCGGCTTCGTCTATGTGGACTCGACGCCCGGCCAGGGCACCTCGTTTCGGATTTTCCTGCCCCGGCATCGTCCCGAACTCGAGGCCCAGCCCGAAGCCCCGGCCGCAAGCGGCACGGCCAAGCGGCCCGCGGCGGAGGCGCCGAAGCCGCGACCCGACCTGACCGGGCAGGGCACCATCCTGCTGGTGGAAGACGAGGACGGCCTGCGGTCCCTGAACGCGCGCGGGCTTCGTTCGCGCGGCTACAGCGTGATCGAGGCCGCCAATGGTGTCGAGGCGATGGAGGCGCTGGACGAGAAGGACGGTGCGGTCGACCTTGTGGTTTCCGACGTGGTGATGCCGGAAATGGACGGACCGACGCTGCTGCGGGAAATGCGCAAGCGCAATCCCAACCTCAAGATCATCTTCGTCTCCGGCTACGCCGAGGAGGCCTTCGACAAGAGCCTGCCGGAGAACGAGCAATTCGCCTTCCTGCCAAAACCGTTTGCGCTGAGCGCGCTGGTGGAGAAGGTGAAGGAAACCATGACGGCTCCCTGACGGCCGCTGCAAGGGCAGGTCGCCGGTCACGCCCAAAAGCGGGGTTCATGGCAGCTTCCGATTTCGTTGAATTGAAACGATCGCTACAGCCTTGGTTCTGCCGGCGAACCGGCCTCCCGCTGGCTCGAGAATCTTCCAGATCGTCACATGCCCGCGACCGAGGGCCGCAGCCACCAGGTCCGATAATGGCTTCACTTTTAGGCAGCCCTGCCCATCTTAGGGGGAGTTTCCCCAATGCCGGGGATTGAGGAAAAACACATGAGTTTCTCGCACACTGCGCGCGGAATTGTCCGGACCATCGCGATCGTCATGTCGGTGGCGCTCCCGTTGTCGCTCACGATATCGGCGGCTGACGCCCGCGTCGGCGGCAAGAGCAGCTCCGGTTCGCGGGGATCGAAGACCTATTCGGCGCCCCCGAGCACGACCACCGCTCCGGGCGCTGCCCAACCCATGAACCGAACCTTTGCCCAACCCGGCGCTCCCGCCGTGGGCGCACCGGCCGCCGCCGGCGCAGCCAAGGGCGGGTTCTTCAACCGGCCGGGCATGGGCATGCTCGGCGGCCTCGCCGCGGGCTTCCTCGGCGCCGGCCTGCTCGGCATGCTGTTCGGCGGGGGACTGTTCTCCGGCCTCGGCAGCTTGTCCTCGATCATCGGCCTGCTGCTTCAGGTCGGCCTGGTCATCATCGTGGTGCGGCTGGCGATGTCGTGGTGGCAGCGCCGCCACGCGGCAACCGCCTCGGCCTATGCCGCAGGACCTGGCGCGGCAGGACCTGGCGCTACAGGACTTGGCGCTACCGGACCTGGCGCTACCGGGCCGGCCGCCGCAGGACCGACCGAAGGCCCCGGTGGACCGACCAGTTTCCGCTCCGGCATGGGCTTTGGGCTGGGATCTGGCAGCGCGCCGCTGGAAATCCAGCCGGAAGACTATGAAGCGTTCGAACGGCTGCTCGGCGAGGTTCAGGCCGCGTGGTCCAACGAGGACGTCGAGAAGCTGCATACTTTGGCGACGCCGGAGATGGTGTCGTATTTCTCCAAGGACCTCGAGGAGAACAAGGCGCGCAACGACCTCAACAAGGTCAGCGACGTCAAGCTGCTGCAGGGTGACCTTGCTGAAGCCTGGCGCGAAGGCGAGACCGACTATGCCAGCGTGGCGATGCGGTTCTCGCTGGTCGACAAGACCGTGGAGCGCACCACGGGCCGCCTGATCGCAGGCAGCGAAACGCCGACCGAAGCCACCGAAGTCTGGACCTTCGCCCGGCGCCGCGGCGGCGACTGGGAACTGTCGGCCATCCAGCAGACAAGCTGACCGAGCTGGACTAGATAAAGAAGGCGCTGCGGTTAACTCCGCGGCGCCTTTTTTCTAGGGCGCGTGTCGTTGCCGCCGGGCCCGAGCGTTGCGATGCCTGATCACGTAGCCGCCCGCGCGCGGGCGAATGCCTTGGCGGGCGGCTCATCGCTTGCGAAGCGGGCGGCGGCCTCGATCGCGTCCGGCAGTTGCCGAAGACTTGCGGGTCGGGCGAACAAATAGCCCTGTCCCCGGGCGCAGCCCTCGCTCCGAAGAAATTCCCATTGCGCTGCGGTCTCGATGCCCTCGGCCAGCACCGGCATGCCGAGGCTTTCGCCCAGCTTCAACACGGTGCGGACGATGGCAGCCGCGGCGGCATCGCCCGGGAGCCGTTTGACGAATGACTGGTCGAGCTTGATCTTGTCGAACGGAAACGCATGTAGCGTCGCCAGCGACGAATAGCCGGTGCCGAAATCGTCCATCGCCACCGAGATCCCCATCGCCTTCAGCTTGCGCAGGATGTGCAGGCCACGGCTCTGGTCGGACATGATGGTGGATTCCGTCACCTCGACCTCGAGGCGGCGGGGCGACAGCCCGGTTTCGAGCAGGATGGCATGGATCATGTCGGCCAGATCGTCACGGCCGAACTGCAAGGGCGACAAATTGACGGCGACGGTGCCGGGAATCCTGCCTTCGGCGGCCTCGCGGCAGGCGGTGCGTAGCGCCCATTCACCCATGGCAACGATGGCGCCGGTCTCCTCGGCCAGCGGGATGAACTCCGCCGGCGAGATCATGCCGCGTTTTGGATGATGCCATCGCATCAAGGCCTCGGCTCCGCAGGTTTTTCCGTCGGCAAGCGTTGCCTGCAGTTGATAATGCAGTTCGAGTTCGCCGCGCGCGGCGGCCGACTGGAGGTCGCGGGCCAGCGCGCGGCGGGCACGCGCGGTGTCGTCCATCTCCTGATGATAACGGCAGATCAGGCCGCGCTGCTTGCTCTTGCCGCGGTCCATCGCAAGCCTGGCGTTGCTGAGCATCTGGTCGCGATCCGGCGTGTCGACTGGAAAGATCGCGTAGCCGATCGAGGCGGTGAGGCGGACCTGCTGGTCGCCAACCTGGAACGGTTGGGCGAAGACCCCCGCGATCCGCTCGGCAAAGGCCTCCGCATCCCGGGGATGATTGCCTGACATCTGCAGGCCGAGAAACTCATCGCCGCCCTGGCGGGCCAGGAACTCGCCGGGGCCCAGCCTGCGGCGCATCCGCTCGGCGACCTCAATCAGCAACAGGTCGCCGGTGCTGTGGTTGAACATGTCGTTGACGACCTTGAATCCATCGAGATTGATCGAAAACGCGGCGAGTTGTTGCGCCCGCTCATGCGCGTCGGCGGCGTCGAAGGCCAGCCGTTCGTTGAAAGCAATGCGGTTCGGCAAACCGGTCATGCTGTCGTTGAACGATAGTTGATGGATTCGGTCCGCCGATTCGGTGCGGATTTTCATGTCGATGACATAGGTGGAGAAACCCGACCCCATCACCAGCAGTATTGCACCAAAAACGGCGAGGCCGAGGACATGCGCCGGGATGACATACGCTGGAAGCAGCATGGACGGGTCGGCGATCGTGGCGGCCGAGGCCGTCAGGGCGTAGTGCATGGCGCAGATCATGAAGGCCAGCACCACCGCGGCGCCATGGCGGCACCAGCGGGTGACCGGCCTGTTGGCGCGGTTGACGGCGAGCGCCGACAAGCCAAGGCCAAGCAGGAAGGTCATGGCGACGCCAAAACTATTCCATTCAACCCGGCCTTCGATATGCCAGCTCTTGAAGGCGATGAAATGCATGACGAGAATGCCGGCGCCGATCACCAGCCCGCCGGCTTCCGGGGCCAGCGTGAAGTGACGGCTGCCGATCTCGAAGCCCAGGAAGCAGGCGACGATGGCGACCAGCAGGACCACGCCGGTTGCGACCGGCTCGAAACCGGAATTGAGAGACGCATCGAGCGCCAGGATCGAGATGAAGGTCGATGCCCACAACGCCGCGCCGGTGCCGACCGAGGCCAGGAACAGCCAGCCGACGCGCGTTGAGCCGCGGGTGGCGCGCGCCCGGGCGAAGTGGCGCATGCCGACCCAGGTTCCAAACAGGCACACCGAACCCGAGATCGCCACCAGAATCTGGTGGTAGGCAAATGCATAGGGAGCAGCTTGTGACATGACCCAACCTTGTTTCGGGGCAAGTTAGGGGGCCGCGGTTAACCGGGGGTTGGAAGCGAGCGACACGTTGTTCAAGGTGCCACCTGTCGCGAAATAGCGTTGAGGAACCGTAATTGCGCATTGCGCCGTGACCCGGTTACGGGGTGACGGATCGCATCCGCAGTGATTTGTTAGGCCGGCTCAACGAGGGGCGGGAGGCGTCGATATGCGCTACGAACTCTACTATTGGCCGAACATCCAGGGACGCGGCGAATATGTCCGCCTTGCGCTCGAAGAGGCCGGCGTCGGCTACGCCGACGTAGCGCGCAGCAGCCAGGGTCTGGCCAGGATGACGCGAATGATGGAAGCCGTGAAGGGAACCCCGCCGTTCGCGCCGCCGTTCCTCAAGGCCGGCAAACTCGTGATCGGGCAAACCGCCAACATCCTGCTCTATCTCGGGTCGCGCCACGGGCTGGCCCCGAAGGCAGAAGCAGGACGACTATGGGTGCATCAGTTGCAGCTCACGATAGCAGACCTGGTGCTGGAGATTCACGACACCCATCATCCGCTTGGACCCTCGCTCTACTATGAGGAGCAGAAGCCGGCGGCCAGGAAGCGTACCGATGCGTTCTGGAAGGCCCGCGTGCCGAAGTACCTCGGCTATTTCGAAGCGCTGCTGGCGGCGCAGGGCGGCGGCTGGATCACCGGCCGCCGCCTGACCTATGTCGACTTGTCGCTGTTCCAGATCGTCGACGGGCTGCGCTACGCGTTCCCGAAGCGAATGAAGGGGTTCGAGCGGAAAACTCCTGGCCTGGTCGAACTGCGCGACCGCGTTGCGGCGCGGCCGAACATCAAGGCCTATCTCGCCAGCGACCGGCGGATCGCATTCAACGAGGAGGGGATATTCCGGTGCTACAGGGAACTGGACGCGTGAGCGGCATCACTTGTTCCGGCCATCGACCGCCGTCATCCTCAGCTTCGCCAGTTCGATGCCGTCGATACAGCTCACGTTGAGCGCCACCACCTCCGCACCGTCGGGCTTCCTGCCGCGCGCGAACACCTCGACCCCGCAATCGACGCAGATCTGGTGGTGGATCGCGTGCTTGTTGAAGAGATATTCCTTCAGGTTCTCCCCACCGGCACGGAGCTGAAAGCTCTGCGGGTCGAGGAAGGTGAAGTGCAGTCCCTTCTTGGTGCAGATCGAGCAGTTGCAGTCGGTGACCATCGAAAGATCGGTGGTGCATTCGAAGCGCACCTGGCCGCAATGGCAGCCCCCGGTGTAGGTCTTGCTGTCGGCCATTTCCGTCCACCATCCTTGCGTTCAACAAGGACGGTAACGCGGTTTCTTTGGCAAAGTTGCGGCTTTGACCGGAGCCGCGGAAGCGCTTCAGGTCAGCTGATCGATCCGCCTTCCCTGGCCCGGCGGCAGGGCCGCTACCAGCGTCGGCTGCGGCGTGCGGGTGCCGTCGGCGGCGGCGCCGTTCTGCACGTCGGGGGTCTTTTCAGGGGGCTTTCGCGGACCGGGTTCAGGCGGATTCGTCGCTACCGGGGCGCTGACAGGGGATACATTCATCGGAAACATCCTTGTTGTTGTTTCCGACTCTGGCGGCCTGGAGCGAATGATTGGTGAATTCGTCCTGGTCAATGCGGCGCAACAGCGTCAATTGCGGCCGGTGGTCAACGCGCGGCTTCCGGGTTTGCTAAAATTGTCTGCATCCGCGGGAGCAGTCTTCTGCATCCGCGGGAGCAGTCTTCTGCATCCCGGGAGCAGTCTTCTGCATCCCGGGAGCAGTCTTCTGCGTCCCGGGTCAGTCTTTTGCCCGAAAACGCCACGGTGGCGATCGGGCCGGACTATTCGTCCTTGCCGCGGGTGATCGCGATCGAGGCCTCGGTCCTGGTGCGGGTGCATTCCATGTTGAGCCGGCGGAAGCGCATCGTGACCTTGTCACCGCGCAAGATGCCCATGCGCCTGATGCAACGGGTGGAGCCGGTCGCAACGTCCTGCTTTGTAATGGTAAAGATGATGGCGCCGGCGGACGCGACCAGCGCGTAAAACTCGGGCCTGGGCTTGCGATCGGCCTTGGCGTAGAGCTCGTTGGAAAAGTTGCGGCCACGGCAGCCGAGCGACAGTTCCTTGGCGGCCGGATGCGACAGATAGATCGTCTTGCCGGTGCTGATGCCGACCTTGAGGCCGTCGATCTGGTTTCGCAACTCCTTGGCGATGTCGTCACAGCGGTCGGCGTGCGCCGGCGAGGCGCTGATGGCCCCCAGCAGCGCCAGACATGCGGCAAGCAAGATCGGGCGGCGAAGGCGTCGTCTCAAATCCATGGTGAATGTCCCTTTGCACCATTGAAACCCGCGCGCGGATTTCCTGCAAGGGGTGGTCGCCGCGCAATTGGTCGGTGGCGATCGGTGCGGCGATTCGGGCACGGACCTGTTGCGCGAAAAGAACGCTCCCTTTCTTTTGGGCGAAAAGGGCTTAGAACGGCTCTATCGCCGGCCCGGCGTCCCCCGGGACGTCTTCCGGTCCTTCCAACCCGCGAGCCCGCCATGAACGCCCCGACCGCCTTTCCCGACCCGAAACCCGTACCGCCCTACAAGCACACGCCGCTGTTTCCGCTCGGTGCCGACACCACGCCCTACAAGAAGATCACGGCCGAGGGCGTGCGGGTCGAGAAGGTGCTTGGACGCGACATGCTGGTGGTATCGCGCGAGGCGCTGCGGGCGCTGTCGGAAGCCGCCTTCGGCGACATCAACCACTACCTGCGGCCGGGGCATCTGAAACAGCTGCGGGCGATCCTCGACGATAACGAAGCCAGCGACAACGACAAGTTCGTCGCTTTCGATTTCCTCAAGAACGCCAACATCGCCGCCGGCGGCGTGCTGCCGATGTGCCAGGACACCGGCACCGCCATCATCATGGGCAAGAAGGGTTGCAACGTCATCACCGACGGCGACGACGAGGCGGCGCTCTCGGAAGGCGCGCGCGACGCCTATCTGCGCCGCAACCTGCGCTATTCGCAGGTGGCGCCGCTGTCGATGTACGAGGAGAAGAACACCGCCAACAACATGCCGGCGCAATGCGAGATCTATGCCGAGGGCGGCTCTGCAGAAACAGACTCGGCCTACAAGTTCATGTTCATGGCCAAGGGCGGCGGCTCCGCCAACAAGAGCTTTCTGTTCCAGGCAACGCCCTCGGTGCTGACCAGGGATCGCCTGCTGGCGTTCCTGAAGGAAAAGGTGCTCACCCTGGGCACCGCGGCGTGCCCGCCCTATCATCTGGCGATCGTGATCGGCGGCACCTCGGCCGAACTCTGCATGAAGACGGTGAAGCTTGCGTCCGCGCGTTATCTGGACGCGCTGCCGACGCAGGGTTCGGCGGACGGCAACGCGTTCCGCGACCTTGAAATGGAGCAGCAGATTCTTGCCATGACCCAATCGCTCGGCGTCGGCGCCCAGTTCGGCGGCAAGTATTTCTGCCACGACGTGCGCGTGATCCGGATGCCGCGCCATGGCGCATCGCTGCCGATCGGGCTCGGCGTGTCCTGTTCGGCCGACCGCCAGGTGCTCGGCAAGATCACCAAGGACGGCGTCTATCTCGAAGAGCTCGAGCACAACCCGGCGCAGTACCTTCCGGCGGTCGAGCAGTCGCTCGGTGGCGAGGTCGTCAGGATCGATCTCAACCGGCCGATGAAGGACATTCTCGCCACCCTTGCCAGTCACCCGATCAAGACGCGGGTGTCGATGACCGGCACCATGATCGTGGCGCGGGATTCCGCCCACGCCAAGTTGCGCGAGCGGCTGGAGAAGGGCGAGCCGCTGCCGGACTATTTCAAGAACCACCCGGTGTATTACGCCGGCCCCGCCAAGACCCCCGACGGCTATGCCTCCGGCGCGTTCGGCCCGACCACCGCGGGGCGGATGGACTCATTCGTCGACCAGTTCCAGGCGGCGGGCGGCTCGATGGTGATGGTGGCCAAGGGCAACCGCGCGCCCGCGGTGCGCGAGGCCTGCAAGAAGCACGGCGGCTTCTATCTCGGCTCGATCGGCGGCGCGGCGGCCAACCTCGCCGAGCACTGCATCAAGAAGGTAGAGGTGGTGGAATATCCCGAGCTCGGCATGGAAGCGATCTGGCGGATCGAGGTCGAGGACTTCCCGGCCTTCATCATCATCGACGACAAGGGCAACGATTTCTTCAAGGAACTGAATCTGGGGTGAGAGCCGCCACCTCGTCATGGCCGGGCAAGGGCGCGTTGCGCGTCCTTGCCATCAACCTCCCGGAGATGCCCGATGCGCGGGGCCGGCCCGCGCGTAACGGCCGAGCGCGAAACGGCTCGGAGCCGGAAGTTACGCCCGCATTCCCGTGAACGGGAAGCTGCCCATCGGGCCGATGCCCATTTCGCCGGACATGCTGTCGCCGGAGACCTTGCCGGTGAAGGCGAGCGTCAGCGGCATCGGGTTGGTGATGGAGATCTTCCAGGCGACGTCGTCGCCATTCACGGTGCCGTCGAAGATTTCGCCGGAATTGCCGTCGGCGCCCTGCGTACCCGTCAGGGTGCCGCCCGCGCTCTTCACCGTGAGCGTGGCCTTGCGCTCGCCCATCGGCGTGCTCATGGTAATGTTCCAGTTTCCGTCCACGGCCATCTTGGTCTCCCCGACATTTCCCTGCAAACCGGAATGGCTTGCAAGATCCCGCTGAACCCGGCGGCGGTATAACCCATCTCGCCACACAAGCCCAAGTGTCTCAAGCCTCTTTTTGCCGCGTATTTTTCAGGCGCGCTGGGCGGCGGCGCGCATCCGGCTGCCGACCGAAATACGAAACGCGACGTATTGAATTGCAAAAGCTGCAACCTTGGCCCCGACCAGAACCACCGTCACATAGAACGTCCACAGCTTCATGTCGCCGGTCAGCGCCACCGCGATGGTGCCGGCGCCGAGCGCGAACATCAGCGCGGCCCAGGCATAGCCCGCGAAGGTGACGTATTCCGGAATGGTCTCGGTCACAATCGGCGGCACGTAGCGCAACAGCCAGCCGCGCCTGAGCATGATGACGCCGATCGCAAAATGCCCGATCGCCGGCTTCACCAGCACGAAGCGCGGGTCGTGGGTCAGCAGCGTCGCGCTACCAAGCACGATGACGAGGGCAAGGCTGGCCCAGGTCATGTAACCGAGCGGATGGCCCTTGACGCGCGCGTAGACCACCTGACCGACGGCGCCCGCGATCGCCACGCCGGTTGCCAGCAGCACATTGTCGGTGGCGAGGTAGACCGCGACGAACAGGATGGTGGAGAAGAAATCGGCGGCCAGTTTGGCGAATACGTCCTTCATGGGCTTGCTCTCCGCTGATCGGGTTGCGGCTGATCCGGGCGCAATCAATCCCTGGACCGCCGGAATTAAAACGAGGTGATGAGGAAAGGTTTATTTGCAGGGAGTTTTTTCAAACCTAGATGACCATCAGCGTGCGCCACAGGATCATCACGGCGCAGGCGGGCAGCAGGAGCAGCGTGATCGCAATGCCGCCGATCCGGCCGATACGGAATTGCAGCGTATTGGGCGCGGCGTACATGCCGAGCGGATGCAACAGCCGCGACAGCAACAGCGCGAGCATCAACAGATGCACCCCCATCGCCGGCAGACCTGACATTTCCAGCATCGCGACCATCAGCGCGATGATCGGCACGTATTCGATGAAGTTGGCGTGGGCGCGAATCGCGCTGCGCAGCTCCGGGTTTCCATTGTCGCCGAAAGCTATCCGGTTGCCCCGGCGCAGCCTGCCGACCTGCGCCGCGAGAACCGTGTAGAGCAAGGCGAGGACGGCGAGGTAGGCCGCGGTGATGGAGGGCATCTGCATGTGCATCTCTCCCAATCTTGTGCTCGTAATCTCTGGATTCCGGGTTCATCGCTGCGCGATGCCCCGGAATGACGGCGGTTGACTGGTTCGGATCTCAGGCCGCATTGACCCAATTGCCGTGGAAGCCGTCCGGCACGCGATGGCCGAGATGCACCAGCGCGACCGGGCCGGCCTCGATATCGGCGGCGTTGAACACCGCCAGATCGCTGCGGTTCTCCCGGGCGCGCCAGACCGCCGACAGCAGCCAGCCGTCGCCCTCGGCGGCATCGGCGGCGCGCTCGACGAAAACGGGTTCGGAAATGGTGTCGCCGGCCGGCAGCAGATATTTGCCTAGCCGCTTGCCATGGCCGTCGACATGGACAATGCCGGATAGCGCGCCGAACATCGGCAGATCAGGGTTGGCGCAGGCGTACCAGCCATGGCGGTTCGCCCGTCCCGCGCGGCGGTCATCGATGCGCGGAAATTCGCCGGTGAGGTCGTCGAGATAGCTCTGCGTGAAGCGGTCGGTATTGCCGGCGAGGTCGAAGGTCCAGCGGCAGTGCCTGGCGCAGGACTTTGCCGGATCCGTCTTGGTGCCGTCGGGATGGGTGAACAGCGGCGCTTCCTCGGACTGCATGACGTCGGCAACGATGCGATTGCCGTCCTCCCACGCGTTCATGACGTGGAAGACGAAGCAGCTTTCGGCGCGGAACCAGGTGATGTCGCGCGCCGACCCGTTGCGCTTCATCACGCCGACATAGGCGCCTTTCTCGGGCTCCCAGGCGTAGGGCGGCTTGCCGCGCATCGCCCGCTCCAATGCTGCCGGTGATGGGCAGGATCGGAAACAGCAGGTGGTTTTCGGTGACGATGAAATCGTGGACCATGCTGGCGTAGGGCGCCTCGAGGCGATCGAACCGCGTCACCACGCCGGACGCATTGACGGTTCCAAAGGAGAGGGTCGCCGTCAGGGGGCCAGCGGCGTTGTAGCCGAAGAACGCCATCTCGCCGGTCACGGGATCGATCTTGGGATGCGCCGTGAACGGCCCCTTGATGGCCCCGGCATAGTCGCAATAGCCTTTTCGGTTGAGCGTGCCGGGCTCGATCTCGGTCGGCAGGTGGCCTTCCTCCAGCGCCAGCAGCCGGCCGGCGTGGAAGATGATGTTGGTGTTGGCGACGCCGCCATCGTCGGTGGTCGAGGCCGGCGCATCGGGCAACTTGCGGCCGAAGCCGCCGAACAGGGCGCGGCCGGCGTCGTGCTCGGCCAGCCATTTCGGGGTGCGGACCCAGCGGTTGCGGTAGCTGGCGCGGCGGTTCTCCAGATGGAACGCGTGCAGCATGCCGTCGCCGACGAACCAGTGGGCGCCGGGCGCGTCGAATTGCGGGTTCGGGCCGTTGCGATAAAGCGTGCCGTTGAGCTCGCGTGGCAATTCGCCGGTGATCTTCAGATGCGGCGCGTCGCACTCCATCGGTATCGGGGCGAGATTGTTTCGGGGCGGCTCGGTCATGGCCTTGTCGCGCATCGGGCGTTCCTCCAGGCAAATCTTTACACCGTAAAGATATCATTAGGGACGTTCTCAACGGCCGTCAAGCTAAATCTTTACAGTGTAAAAATTGAGGTTATAAGTTGAGCCATGACCAGATCATCAAGAGAGAGAACGACCCGGCCCGCCGCCAAACGCCGTCCGGCGGGACCGGTGGCCGCAACGGCGGCTGCCCGGCGGCGTCGTCCGGTCGGCGAGGCGCCCTATCATCACGGTGACCTGCACGACGCCCTGCTCGCCGCCGCCGAGCGGGTGCTGGAACGCGACGGGATGCCGGGCCTGACGCTGCGGGCGGTGGCGCGCGAGGCCGGCGTTTCGCATGCCGCGCCCACGCATCATTTCGGCGATCTCACCGGGCTGCTCAGCGAACTCGCAGCCATCGGCTTCCGCCGTTTCAACGCAGCGATGGCGGCGGCCGGCAATACCGAAACGCTGCCGCTGATGAAGGCGATGGCCCGCGCCAAGGCCTATGTCGCCTATGCGCAGGCGCGTCCCGGCATGTACGGCCTGATGTTCCGAACCGAGCGGCTCGACATGACGCGGCCCTCGCTGCGCGAGGCGGCAAGCGCCTCGTTCGAGGGGTTGGCGAGCGCGGTCGGCGCCGGCCGCAAGCCGACGCCCTCGGGCGAGGCGCCGCCGCCGCTGTCGCTCGACCAGGCCGCCGCGATCGCGCGGGCGTGGTCGCTGGTCCACGGGTTCACAACGCTGTTGCTCGACGGCAGGCTGAAGGACATCCAGCGCCGGCTGCCGGAAGGCACCGGAGTTGACCAGTTGCTGGACGCGATGCTGCGCTCGACCGTGAGCCGGCCGCCGGGCCAGTAGGCACCGGCCTTGTTGGCGAGGCGATGGACTGTCCGGCGCGGCGGATGGCAACATCCGGGGCTCAGCAATCCCGGCAAATCATGATCTGGCGCGAAAGTCTTGCATCTGCCTCGCGGTCTTCAACGGGCCCCCGGGTCCACTGCTCTTCGGGGCGCGATTGGGCAGCCGACGTGGAGCGGCGCTCAATCAGCGGGCCGACAATAATCTCGCGACTGCGGGCGGTGCTTCGCTTCGGCCGGGTCTCCGTGCCAGGCTCGCCATCTGCCGTCGGCGCTTCGCCCAACCCGTCCCATGCGAGCGGCATGCCCGCGCTCGGTGAGGGGCAGCCGGTGCCCGACGCGCAGCAGCCGCTGAGCGCGAAGCCGGCAACTAGGAGAGCAATCAATTTCGTCTGCATCGCCGCTCCCGGTTTGATGTCGTCATGATCCATGGTCGGGCGCACTCTAAAGCCTTGCCGTTGACGCGGCAACGATGCGCCACTGACTAACGCTTTGCCAGTTCCACCGCGCGGCCGCGCTCGCCCATCACTTTCGCCTCGTCCTTGCCGCATTTGAAGTCGCGCGCGAAATCGTTGGCCGCCTGGCGGGCGAGTTCGTTCGGGTTGCGGTTGGCCTGGCCGTCGATATAGGCGACGTGACAGACCGCTCCCGGCGGCAGTCGCGTCACCGCCAGCACCGGCTTGGCGATCGGGCGGCCGTTCTTGTCGGGGTCGTCATTGTCGGCGATCAACCAGCGCTGGATGATCGCGAACGGCCTGCCGTCCACCGCGCGCCATTCGACCGTGTGGGCGGTCGAATTGAACGGCCCGAACCCGGAACCCGACGCCGGTTCCTTTGCTGCTTCTGCGCGGTTGCGGCCGACCGATACGGTTTCGCGTAGATCGCCTTCGCTGACCAGCACCACCAGGGCCGATCTACCGGGACACACCCGCGTCGTGCTGTCGTCGAGCCCGTTCGGCCGGCCGACCAGCCGGCAGTCTTTCGGCGCCGTCGATGTATAGCTGCTGCTGAATGTTTGGGCGCTCGCCGATGCGGTCGAGCCAAGCGTCGCGCATGACAGTACCGTGACGACCAAGGTGCCGGGTCGCAAGCAAGGCAAAGGCTTCATCCAGTCACTCGCTGTCTTCGGGAACCTGGTCATATGACGCATGCATTCTGGGGAAGGTTCAGGAGAATGCGGCGAAGCACCTGACATTGTCGCGGAATCGTCCTAGAAGGGCGGCTTCGCAGGTCCTCGTTTCCCAAGCGTGCAAGTCATATAGCCATAATGTCCACCATATCGTCGAAAAAGCCCTATCGCGTCGGCCGCTCCCGCACCGGCCTTGGCCTCTTCGCCACCAAGCGGATCAAGAAGGGCACTCGAATAGTCCGATATCTTGGCCCGCTGCTGGATTGCAAGAAGAAGAAAGACGATGCGATCGAGAACAAATATCTGTTCCAGCTGAACGACCGCTGGACCATCGATGGGTCGGTGCGCGCGAACGTCGCCCGCTACATCAACCACGCCTGCAAGCCGAACGCGGAATCCGAGGTTCGCCCGCGCAAGCGCAAGGTCTTCATCCGCGCCATCAAGAACATCGAGCCTGGCGATGAAATCAACTACGATTACGGCACCGAGTATTTCAAGGCCTACCTCAAGCCGATCGGCTGCAAATGCGCGGCCTGCGAGAAGAAGCGCAAGAAGCAGCGCGCCGAGGCGCGGGCGGAAAGAGCCCGCCTGAAGGCCAAGGCCGAGCGGAAGGCGAAAAAGAAGGCGGAGAAGCTGGCGAAAGCCAAGGAGAAGCTGAAAGAACAGCTGAAGAAGAAAAAGCTCGCAAAAACGCTGACCGAAAAACGGGCCAGGGCCGAGCGCGCGCCAAACAAGAAACTCAACGGCCACTCTTCAACCGTCAAATCGCTCAACGGCAACAGCCGCGTCAGGGTCACCGACGGGAAGCCGGCCGGAGCAACGCGCCAGGCTTCGGTTCCAGCGCACATCGTTCCGGTCCTGGCCACGAACTACCCGCCGATCTTGCGCCCGGATCTGGCGGGCGATGGGTCGCCACATTCGAGCGCAGAGCGCTGATAGCGTCGGGCTGGTCGGTCACGAAACGAAACCGCCGGTGCCATGCGCGGCACCCAGGGATGTTGCGGCCGTCACGCGGGCGCCGGGCTTTTCCTGGTTGGTACGGGATAGGCGCATTCCGCCAGCGTGGTGGCGTCGAGTTCGCTCATGAAGGCTTCGCGGGCGGCGGCCAGCTTCGCCTTCAGCCGGCAGCGCGGCATCAGCACGCAACTGCCGCCATCCTCGCGGAAGCATTCGACCAGTGCCGGCCCTTCGAGTGCTCGCACCACCTCGCCGATCGTGATCGACCCGGCAGGCCGCGCCAGCGCGAACCCGCCGCCGACGCCGCGCTGGGTATTGATGAAGCCGCTATCGGCGAGGTCGCGCACCACCTTGGCCAAATGGTTGCGGGAAATGCCGAACTCGGCCGCGATTTCATTGGTGGCGAACGTCCGGCCCGGCTCACCCGCCAGCCGCATCAGGGCGCGCAAGGCAAAATCCGTAAACGACGTCAGGCGCATGGGTGGTCCTCGAAAAGGTTGGCTTGCAAATCGATGATAGCCGGCTAAATAGGTATATGAAATACTTATTTAGAGGCGATCATGAAGGCGACCGGAATGGAAGCGAATGCGGCGGGATCGGAGCGGCGCGAGCAGATCACGGCCGAGATCATGGAACGCACCGGGATTAGCGAGGCGATGATCGAGCGCCTGGTGCGCGGCTTCTACGCCAAGGTTCGCGCTGACGCGGTGCTGGCGCCGATCTTCGATACCCGCATCAGGGATTGGGAGCCGCATCTCGCCCGGATGTGCGCCTTCTGGTCGTCGGTCGCGCTGATGACAGGGCGTTATCACGGTACGCCGATGGCCAAACATCTGCCGCTGCCGGTCGATGCCGGGCATTTCGATCGCTGGCTCGAACTGTTCGAGGCCACCGCCCGCGAGATCTGTCCGCCGGAGGCTGAATCCCATTTCGTGGAACGGGCGCGGCGGATTGCTGCAAGCCTCGAACTCGGCGTCGCCGGAGCCCACGGGGCCATGCTCGGCTACGGGGAAAGATTTCGGCGCAACCAGGCAGGAGCGAACTGATGACTGATCGTGCACATGTCGTGACCAGCAAAGAGCAGGCCGATCCGTATTCGGGCAGCAGCCTGGTGCCGATGCTCGTCATCGGGCTGGCCCTGACCTTTGCGGGAATGATCGCGGCGTTGGTCTTGAGCTGACGCTCGCTAGCGTCATTCCGGGATGGTGCGTTAGCACCAGACCCCAGATGCGCAATTGCGCATCGGGGAATCTCGAGATTCTCAGGTGCGCAATTGCGCACCGCAGTTCGATGCTTTCGCATCGCCCCGGAATGACGGTGCTGAACGTGCTCACGCCGTCGCCACGCCGCCACTCTTGCGCAGCCCGACATATTGCAACTCGGCAAACACGCCGGTCGCAATCGCCTGCGCGACGATGAAGACCTCGCCCGGCAGGTTCGGCGCCACCGCGCCCGAGAACAACAGCGCGACGCTGCCGAGAGTCCAGGCCGCGTTGCCTGCGATCACCAGCAACACCAGCGCCTTCGGTACCGATGAGCGCGCCGCCAGCCAGCCGACCAGCGCCGTATAGGCTATCAGGAACAGGCCGGTCTCGCGCAGCAACACTTCCGGCAGATTGAGCAACGGCGCGAGCATGCCGGCGCCTAGCGTTAGCGCAACCGCGGCAGCGCCGCTGAAGACGGCGTCGGCGAGCAGGGCGCGGTTCAGGAATGTGGACGGGTGGATCATAGCGGTTCTCCTTTGGCTTGGGGTTCGTTTCGAAAGATGACCCGGCCAGTGACGCGTTTCGATTACCTCGGACGTAATGCTGTGCTGTTTTGCCTGGGAATGATTTGCATGCCGCGCCCTGATCCCGATCGGTCCGCAGGCCTTACCGCGACGACCGCCGGGCTCGCGGCTTGTCGTCAAAACCCGTCAGCGCGGATGTCTGCTTGAGGTGGTCGCGGGCGAATTCGATGAAGGCGCGGACACGGAGCGGCAGCTTGCTGCGATTGGGATAGCAGAGATAGACGCGCCACGGCGTGGCCGCGAAGCGGGACAACACCTGCACCAGAAGCCGGTTCTCGAGGTAGTGGGCCGCATAGTTGCTGGGCGGCTGCACGATGCCCAGCCCGCTTGCAGCCAGTTCGCAGGCCGCTTCCACGTCATTGACGATCAGCGTCGGCTGAAACGCCAGCGTGACGTCCTTGCCGCCGATCCGGAAATGAAGATCGGCAATCCGGCCGGAGCCTGAATAGCGGTAGCCGATGCATCGGTGCTGCATCAGGTCGCGAGGCTCCACCGGCACGCCGGCCGATTTGAGGTAAGCGGGCGAGGCCAGGGTGTGTGCCTGCAGCGTGGTGATCGGCCGGGCGATGACCGAGGAATCCTGCGGCCGCAGAATCCGCAAGCTGACGTCGATCGCGCCCTCGGCAAAGTCGCGCACCTCGTCTGATGCATCGAGTTCGATTTGCACGGCCGGGTGCAGCGCCGCAAAGCGCGCGATCAGGGGAACGAGCTGATGCCGCGCGACACCGACGGGGGCCGACACCCGCAATGGACCAGCCACCTTGCCGCGTCGCTCCTCGAAGATGCGGCTGATCTCCTCGATTTCGCCGAGCGGTCCGCGCGCCCGCTCGATCAGCATCCGGCCTTCGGGTGTCAGGCTCATGGTGCGGGTGGTCCGGTTGAGCAGCCTCACGCCGAGAAAATCTTCCAGCCGCGCCACATTTTGGCCGAGCGCCGCGGGCGACTGGTTCATCGTGCGGGCGGCGGCGGCGAAGCTGCCGTGCTCGACCGTCCTCGCGAAGGCCAGCAGCGCCGGGCCGACCGTGAACTGCTTCAATGGTTTTACTTTCGAATGTTGAAACTATTCGCTACCTACCCGGTTTTTCGCCGCGCGGCTACATTGAATTCTCCGCTCGTCGATGGCCCGTCAGTTTTTGCCGGTCCGGACGCGTATCAATGGTGGAGCCTGTTATGCATGACCTGATCATCGTCGGGGCCGGTACCGCGGGCGCGGTGCTTGCCGAACGCCTCACGGCGAGCGGGCGCAACCGCGTTCTGCTCATCGAGGCGGGCGGCGAACCGAAGAGTCCGTTTGTGAAGATCCCGGCCGGCTTTGCAAAACTGTTTCGCGGCAAGCTCGACTGGGGTTTCGGCAGCGTGCACAGTCGTGGCGATGTACGGCGCGACATCGTGGTGCCGCGCGGCAAGATGCTGGGCGGCTCGGCCAACATGAATGCGCAGATCCACCAATGGTGCCATCCCGCCGATTTCAACGGCTGGGCGGCCAACGGCGCCGCGGGCTGGTCGTGGGAGGATGTGCGTGGGACGTTTGCCGCGCAGGAATGCCTTTCCGGCTCAGGCGCACCGGAGCGCGGCCGGACGGGGCGGATGACGGTCACGCCGGTTGCCGATCCGCATCCGCTGTCAAAAGCCTACGTTGCCGCCGCGCGCCGGGTTCTCGTCAATTCGGGCGATCAATATAATGGAGGGGCTTACGAGGGGGCCTGGATCAGCGAAATCGCCCATCAAGGTGGGCGTCGCTACAGCGCCTATGATGCCTATCTGGTTCCGGCCCGTCAGCGGACCAACCTGCAGGTCCTGAAAGGGGCGACGGTCAGCCGCGTTCTGGTGGAGAGCGGGCGCAGCGTTGGCGTCGAAGTGGACCGCGCTGGCCAAAGCATCGGTTTCCGATGCGGCAAGGGCGTTATTCTGGCCGGCGGTGCATTCGGTACGCCGTATCTTCTGCTGCATTCCGGCATCGGGCCGGCGCAGGACCTGAGCAAGCTCGGCATCCGCGCCGTGCTGGACGTGCCGGAGGTTGGGCGCGGTTTGCAGGATCACCCCCTGGTGCCGCTGGTTTTTGCGACGTCGCGCACCGATACGTTCAAGAACGCGGAATCCATCTCCAACCTGCTGCGCTATCTCTTGTTCAAGAAGGGCATGCTTGCCTCGAATGCTGTGGAGGCGATCGCCTTCGCGCAATCCTCGCGCGCCGTCGAGCCCGCGCCGGATATCGAGTTGATCTTTGCGCCGTTCGAGTGGCGCGGCCAGGGACTGCAGCCGCCGCAGCGACATGCATTTACGATCGCGCCCGTCATGGTCAAGCCGAAGTCGCGGGGAACGGTTACGCTCTCAAGCCCGCGGCCGGGAGAAAGCCCGGTGATCGATTTCAACCTGCTGGCGGACACCGAGCGGCACGACATGCAGGTCATGCTCGAAGGTATCAGGCTGGCCCGCCAGGTTGCGGTCGCCGCGCCGCTGGGGGGCGATGCCATCGGCGAGGTTGATCCGGGCCCGCTACCGCAGACGGAAGAGGCGCTTGCCGACTGGATCCACCGCAACGTCCAGACGGTCTATCATCCGACCAGTACCTGTCGTATGGGCAACGACACAGGCTCCGTCGTCGATCCGCAACTCCGGGTGCGAGGCATCGGAGGCCTGTGGATCGCGGACGCCTCGGTGATGCCATCCATACCGCGCGGTCACCCCAATGCTGTGGTAGCCATGATCGCGGAGCGTGCCGCGGCCCTGATTGAGGAAGCCGACACCGCAAACTGGCCGTCGCCAAGGTCGTCCGTTTTGGAGGCGCGTAAGACGCATGCGTATCAAACTGTATGACTGGGCGCCTTCGCCGTTTTCGCTGAAGGTGAGGGCCATCCTGGCCTACAAGGGCATTGCCCATGACCGGGTATCGATGCTCGCGCCCGCGCATTGGTGGGCGGTGCGCAGCCGGGGCAAGATCGGCAAGGCGCCGGCGCTCGAGATCGACGGCCGGATGCATGTGGATTCCACCGACATTGCCTACGAACTGGAGGCGAGAGCGCCTTCGCCTGCCGTCATACCGGGCGACGCGCGGGAACGCGCCATTTGCCACGCAGTGGAAGAATGGTCGGACGAGTCGTTGTATTTCAGCGGTCTGTATTTCCAATGGCATGATCCGGAAGGCCGCAAGATGGTCCCGCAGGTGTTCGGACGCAGCGCTTACGGCCGACTGATGTATCGGATCTACCTGGGGCGCATCCAGCGGCAGTTGCACGGGCAGGGAACGTCGCGGAAGCCGCCCGCGCATGTGCTCACCGACCTTCGCCGCCACCTCGAGGCCATCGACGGGCTCGTCCAATCCCATCGCTTCATTATCGGCGAACGGCCTTATTTGTGCGATTTCGCGCTGCTGGGGCAACTTGTCTATCTCGGCAGGACGCCCGTCGGTTCGCTGGAACTGCGCAAGCATCCGGCGATCGAAGCCTACGTTGCCCGCATGAAGGCGCTGCGAAGGCCGGAATAGCGCATTTCGATTACCTCGGACGTAATGGATCGTGCGACAGCCGCATGGTAATTCTTTGCCATGAACGCACATGCTTCCGCGGCGCGAGCCGAACGCAACCAGCCAGTCCATATCGGCGACCACCTGCGCGAATGGCGGCAGCGCCGCCATCTGAGCCAGCTCGATCTGGCCGGGGATGCCGAGATATCCGCGCGTCACCTCAGCTTCGTGGAAACCGGCCGCGCCGCGCCGTCGCGCGACATGGTGCTGAAGCTTGCCGAGCGATTGGCGGTTCCCTTGCGTGAACGCAATGTGCTGCTGGTCGCGGCGGGGTTTGCGCCGGCCTTTCCGCAGCGTGCGCTCGACGATCCCGCGCTGAAATCGGCGCGGGCCGCGATCGACCTCGTCCTGAAGGCGCACGAGCCCAATCCGGCGCTGGCCTATGACCGGCACTGGAATCTGGTGAGCGCCAACCGCATGGTGGCGCCGCTGCTGGAAGGCATCCCGCCGCGCTTGCTTGGGCCGCCTGTCAATATCCTGCGGCTCGCCTTTCATCCGGAGGCGCTGGCGGGGAGCACCGTCAATCTCGCGGAATGGTGCGGCCATCTGCTGGAGCGGCTGCATCGCCAATGCGAGGCGACCGCCGATCCGGAGCTGCTGAACCTTTACCGTGAGTTGAAGGCCTATCGAATCCCGGCGCGCTCCATGCCGCTTCCGGCCGACAATGTCGCCATTCCGTTCAGGCTGCGGCGCGGCGGCGAAGTGCTCAGCTTCTTCTCGACAACCATGGTATTCGGCACCCCCGTCGACGTGACGCTGTCGGAGCTGGCGCTGGAGACCTTCTTCCCGGCCGACGATCTGACAGCCCGGTGCATGCGGGAGATGGTCGCCAAGCTCGGTTAGAGAAAATTCAAGCGGGCCACGGGACCTGACCCGGGCTGGGCCGTTTCCGCGGATGCCAACGTCCGCGACTACGCAGGGCGCGCGGGCGGTTTGTCGCCGGTCGCGCCGTCGACCAACGGTCAGTTCGCCTTCTCGATGAGGCCTTCCAGCAGGCGCTTCAGTTCTGCCGTGGCCTTGTCGCCGTAATTTTCGGCGATAAAGGCTTCCTGATGGAGCGCGAGCGAATTGAGGCGCTGGGTCAGCGCTTTGCCGCGATCGGAAGAGAACATCAGGACCTTCCGCCGGTCGTCGGCGTCCTGGACCCGGTAGACCAGGGAGTCGGACACCATCCGGTCGATCATCTTGGTCAGGGTGGGATGGTTGAGCAGCACCGCTTCCGCGAGTTCGCCCATCGAATGGCCCTTGCCATCGGATAGCACTTTCAGAATACGCCATTGCTCGACCGGGACGCCTTCCTTGCGAAACCGCGCCTCGAGCTGACGATTGATTTCCCGGTTCGCCTGCGCAAGCAGGTAGGCGAGATGGGTGGTGATGGGTTTGCTGCTAGCCAAGGATTTGAACTTCTTCAGCGGATCGTGGATGAATATTGAGCGCTTCTTGCTTGTTCTATATGCATGGGAATCGTTGAATATTCAATATTTTCCCCTAGGATATTTTTGTTGTCGATTGCCGTGGCGGTGGTAGTCTGATCGGGCCGGATTTGAGTTGAAAGGAGAGCGACTTGCTCTCGCTGACGCAATTTGGGAGTTCCGGTGCGCCGTTGATGCCGCCGGAATGGCGGCTGAGAGGCCTGTCGGGCATCGGGGAGGGCACCTCGGTCCCGGCGCTGGGCCCGTTTCGGGCCCGCCGCGATCGCAAGCGATTTCGGATCGCGAATTTCGTCGGACTTTCCGGGCCGTCGGGAATCTGGGGACCGGCCTCCATCAACAGCACGCTGCTGGCCGTTTCCGAGATCAATCGTCGTGGCGGCATTCTCGGCCGCGAGATCGAGGTGGCGTTCCATGACACCGGCGGCGCTATCGACGACGTAACGCGGACGGCTTGCGACATTGTCGCGTCGGAAGATGCAGACCTCGTGATGGGGTCGCATATCAGCGCCGTCAGGGTGGCGTTGCGCGAGGTCGTCGCCGGGCACATTCCCTACCTGTACACGCCGGTGTACGAGGGCGGCGAGCGAACGCCCGGCGTGATGGCGATCGGCGAGACACCGCGAACGCAATGGCGCCCGGCCATCGAATGGTTAGCCAGCAACAGGCGCGCGTCAAACTGGTATCTGATCGGCAGCGACTACGTCTGGCCATGGCTCTCCCACAAGGCGATCAAGAAATACATCGCGAACTCCGGAGGACGTGTCGTCGGCGAAGAGTTCGTCGCCATCGGCGAGCACGATCACAGCGACCAGCTCGCCCGGATCCGGGCCGCCAAGCCCGACGTGGTTCTGATCACCTTGATCGGCGCGGACAGCGTCATCTTCAACCGCGCGTTTGCCGAGCAGGGGCTGGGCTCGCGGATGCTGCGTCTGGCCGGCGCGATGGACGAGACCGTGCTGCTTGGCATCGGCGCCGACAATACCGAAAACCTGTTCTGCGCGTCCGGCTATTTCATTGACAGGAACTCGCGCGAGAACGATGCATTCCGCGCTCATTACCAGGCCTTGTTCGGCCGCAATGCGCCGCCGCTCGGATCGATCGCACAATCAAACTACGAAGGCCTGCGGTTTCTGGAGGCAGTCGCCTCCCGGGCGGGATCGCTGGCGGTCAAGCCGCTGCTCTCGGAAGCCGCGAATGTCGATTACCAGGGCGCGAGAGGCACCATCGGCATCCGGCGCGGCAGCGCCCGCATGCCGATCTATCTTGCGACGGCCAACGGGCTCGATTTCCGGCTGATCAAACAATTCTGACGTCGCGCACATCGTCTCGCCAAGTCGCTCAAAATAATACTTGAAAAAGAAAATGTTTCCGTTTCTATTGATGCGGGCGGGGCGTGCTTTCGCCCGGCAGCTTTGCTCGCGAACCGTCAGAGAAACAGGAGAACAACGTGACAGTAGCGCTTCCAACCCCTGATCAATTGCGCGCGGTTGCGAACCAATGCGGTTTGGCGTTGACCGATGAGGATGTCACCTCGTTCCGGAGTTTGATGCAGGGCTCGGTCGATGCCTACAACGCCGTGGCGGCGATGTCCGACGAGGTCCCGATCGTGAAATATCCGCGCACGCCGGGCTATCGTCCGAGCCCGGAGGAAAATCCACGCAACGCCTGGTACCGCAAATCAACTGTCAAGGGCGCCGCGAGCGGCAAGCTGAAAGGCAAGGTCGTCGCGCTCAAGGACAACATCATGCTGGCCGGCGTACCCATGATGAACGGCTGTTCGACGCTTGAAGGCTATGTGCCCGATTTCGACGCCACCATCGTCACCCGCATGCTCGACGCCGGCGCCGAGATTGCCGGCAAGGTCCATTGCGAGTCGTTCTGCATTTCCGGCGGCAGCCATACCAATTCGACCGGTCCGGTTCATAATCCCCACAAGATGGGATTCTCCGCCGGCGGCTCGTCGTCCGGAAGCGGGGTCGTGGTCGCGCTTGGCGAGGTCGACATGGCGATCGGCGGCGACCAGGGCGGATCGATCCGGATGCCGTCATCCTTCTGCGGCACCTATGGAATGAAACCGACCTGGGGACTGGTACCCTATACCGGCATCATGCCGATCGAAATCTTCGTCGACCATACCGGGCCGATGACCGCCAACGTCGCCGACAATGCCTTGCTGCTCGAAGTGCTCGCCGGTGACGACGGTTATGATCCGCGGATCAAGTCGCCCGAGGTGCAGGAATACACCAAGGCGCTTGGGAAGGGCGTCAAGGGCATGAAGATCGCCGTCGTCAGGGAAGGCTTCGAGCAGGCCGGCGCCGAAGCCGCCGTAAACGAGAGCGTGCGGGAAGCGGCAAAACGGCTGGCCAGCCTCGGAGCCAGCGTCGATGAAGTTTCCATCCCCATGCACATGGTGGGACCGGCGATCTGGACGCCGATCGGAGCCGAAGGAATCGCCCAGACGATGATGTTTGGCGACGGCTACGGCTTGAGCCGTCAGGACCTCTATTCAACGTCGCTGATGGATTTTCATCGCGGCTGGCGCAGGCAGGCGGATTCGCTTTCGGAGACGACAAAGCTGTTCCTGATGCTTGGCGTCTACATCAACAATAACTTCGGCCCGCGCTACTACGGCAAGTCCGTCAACATCTCGCGGCGTCTGACCGCGGCCTATGACAAGGTCCTGGCGAATTTCGATTTGCTGTTGATGCCGACCACGCCAATGAAGGCGACGCCGTTGCCTGCACCCGGCGCCAGCCGAGAAGAGGTGTGTGCGCGCGCATTCGAGATGATCACAAATACCGCCCCGTTCGACATCACGCACCACCCGGCGATGTCGGTCCCGTGCGGAATGGTCGACGGCCTCCCTGTCGGACTGATGCTGGTCGGCCGGCATTTCGACGAACCGACCATCTATCGCGCGGCTCACGCCTTTGAGCAGGCCGGGGACTGGAAGAGAATGTAAGCCGCTGAACGTCCGAGGGTGCCGGTGATGCCAGATGGATAACCTGTTCGTCGCACTGTTCGAGATCCTGAGTTTCGGCGCGATCGTCGTCCTGGTCGTGCTGGGGCTCGGAATCATCGCCAGCATGATGGGCATCTTCAACTTCGCCCAGGGTGAGTTCGTCCTGCTCGGCGCCTACGTCACCTATGTCGTCCACAGCGCGGGCCTGCCGGTCTGGCTCGGAATGCTGGCTGCGCCCTTTGTCGTCGGCGCGCTGGGATTTGTCCTGGAACGATCGATCGTCCGGCGGTTCTACGCGGCGCCCATCGTGGCGATGCTGGGCACCTACGCGCTGGGACTCATCATTCGCGAGATCGTCCGCGGCTTGATTGGCGGGCTGTATCTGTCGGTCCCGGAGCCGCTCGGAGGCTCGGTCAATATCGGGACCATGCACTTCGCCACCTGGCGGCTGGTCATTGTTCTCATCACCGCCCTCGTGATGATCGGCAGTTATCTGCTGCTCGCGCGCACCGCCTTCGGCTTGCGAATTCGGGCGTCGCTGGAGAATCCGGCGCTCGCCCGGGCGTCGGGCATTTCCACCAGCGCGATCTATGGCGCCACCTTTGCATTCGGTGCCGCACTGGCGGGGCTTGCGGGTGCGTTGATCGTGCCGGTGTTCTCGCTGTTTGCGGATCTCGGCCTGCGTTTCCTGATCCAGGGGTTCGTCGCCGTCATGGTCGGCGGGATCGGATCGTTCGCGGGGCCGGTCGCGGGCGCCGGCGTGATCGGAACGCTCGCTGCCGCACTGCCCTGGGTCATGCCGCCCGTGATCGCCGACGTCCTGGTGTTCGTCCTCGCCATCATCTTCATCAAGTTTCGGCCGCAAGGCCTGGTTTCAGCAAGAGGGGTCTAGCTAGATGTCCAACCACCGCAACAATCCCAGCCGCCGGCGGTTTCTCTCCAATTTCGCCTTTGCCAGCACCGCTCTCGCCACCGGCGTCGGCAGTTGGGTCATTCGTCCCGACTGGGCGAACGCGCAGGCGGGCCCGATCAAGGTCGGCGTCGCAACCGATCTGACCGGCCCGATCGGCTACGCCGGGAACGCCAACGCCAATGTCGCGAGAATGGTGGTCAAGGAAATCAACGACGCCGGCGGATTGCTCGGCCGTCCGCTGGAACTCTTCATCGAGGACACCGCGTCGAATGAGTCGGTCGCGGTCGGCAACGTCCGCAAGCTGATTCAGCGCGACAAGGTCGATCTCGTGCTGGGGGGTATCACCAGTTCGATGCGCAACGCCATCAAGGACGTCATTGTCGCGCGCGGCAGGACGCTGTACATCTATCCGCAGCTGTACGAAGGCAAGGAGTGCACGCCCTACCTGTTCTGCACCGGGCCGACGCCGGCGCAGCAGTGCGACGAGTTCATTCCCTGGCTGATCAAGAACGGCGGCAAGCGCTTCGCGCTGCCGAGCGCCAACTACGTCTGGCCTCACACCCTGAATGTCTACGCGCGCAAGGTGATCGAGGCCAACGGCGGCGAAGTGGTCTTTGAGGAATACTACCCGCTTGACCAGATCGACTTCAGCGCCACGGTGAACCGGGTCGTTTCCAACAAGGTCGACGTGGTGTTCAACACCGTGATCCCGCCAGGGGTAGGGCCGTTCTTCAAGCAGCTTTACGAAGCGGGATTCCTCAAGAACGGCGGCCGGCTGGCCTGCGTCTACTACGATGAGAATACGCTCAACATCAACCAGGCTGCGGAGATTGAAGGACTTGCGAGTTGTCTTGATTATTTCAAGGCGATCACGCCGGAAGATCCGTTCAGCGCCAAGATTCAGGCGGCCTATGAGAAACAGTTCCCGGGTACATTCCTGTTTGCCGCCGGAAGTGCTGCGACCGGCGCCTATCGGGGCCTCAAGCTATGGGAAGCGGCGGTCAAGGAGGCCGGAAAGATCGATCGCGACGCGGTCGCCGCTGCGCTGGATCGCGCGAAGATCGCGGAGGGCCCCGGTGGCCCCGCGGAAATGGTCCCCGGCAAGCGGCACTGCAAGATGAAGATGTATACGGCGGTCTCCAAGGGCGGCAAGTATGACATCGTTGCCCGCAGCGCCGGCATGGTCGATCCCAAGGAATGCTAGCGCAATGCTGAGCGTGACACAGCGCCGGTCATGCGGCGCGGCAAGACCTGCGAGGCCGCTGACAGACCGATGACGGACACGACGCAGACGACGACGGCGAAGCTTTCGCTGGGCGCCCACCGCTCGCGCCGGTGGCAGGTGCTGCCGCTTATTGAAATCGTGGTTCTGGTGACCGGCCTGCTGCTGCCGTTCGTGCTCAAGGACTATCTGACGATCTACGCCACGCGGGTCCTGATCCTCTGCCTGTTCGCGCTCTCGTTCGACCTGGTGTGGGGATACGCCGGGATCATGAGCTTCGGACAGGCGGTATTCTTCGGAACGGCGGGATATGGTGTCGCGTTGCTCGCCCGCGATCTCGGCGTCACGTCGATCCTGCTGGTATTGCCGGCCGGCCTGTTGATCGGATTCGCCTTCGCGCTGCTGCTCGGCGGCTTTCTGCTGCTTGGCCGTCATCCGTCCAGCGTGATCTTTGTTTCCCTCGGCACACTCACCGGGTCATATGCGGCGGATCGCGTGGCGCGGGGCTGGTACTATCTCGGAGGCCAGAACGGCATTCCATCGATTCCGCAGATGAATCTCGGCAGCTACGATATCACCGAGGGGCCGGTCTACTATTACCTTGTGCTGGGCATCCTCCTGCTCGTTTATCTGCTGTGCCGCTTCCTGGTGCGATCGCAGTTTGGTCTCGCGCTGGCAGGTTTGCGCGAGAACGAGCAACGCATCGCCTTCTTCGGCTACCAGGTGCAGCGGATCAAGGCGATCATCTTTTCTTTCGCCGGTGCTATCGCCGGCCTCGCCGGCAGTCTCTTTGCATTTCATGAAGGTTTCGTGTGGCCAAACATGCTCGGCGTGGTGATATCGACGCAGGTCGTGCTCTACGTCTTGTTCGGCGGCTCGGGCACGCTGATCGGAGCGGTGATCGGCACGATTGCGATCGAGGCGGTCAGCTTCTGGCTGTCGGACAGCTACCAGGACATCTGGCCGATCATCCTCGGCATGCTGCTGTTGCTGGTTATCCTGTTTCGTCCCGCCGGCCTGGTCAGCCTGGTCCTCAGCGAGCGCGAGCGCGTCGGCGATTTCGGCCGACCGCCCGGGAAGGCCGATCGTGGCTCTTCTTGAAGCGCGGGGCCTGGTCAAGATATTCGGCAAGCTGACAGCCCTGAACGGCGCCGATCTCACCATCGCGGAGAACGAATTCCACGGTTTGATCGGGCCCAACGGATCGGGCAAGAGCACGCTGATGAAATGCGTCGCCGGCGCCGAGATACCGACATCGGGTTCGGTCAGGTTTGGCGGCCACGACATTTCGCAAGCCTCGCCCGCCGAGCGGGCCCGCAAGGGCATGAGCCTCAAGTTCCAGATCACCAGCATCCTGCCGGCACTGACGTTGTATGACAACATCCTGCTGGCGCTGCAGGCTCAGACATCGTTGCCCCGGCTGGTGTTCTCACGCACCCGTGGGATCCTGCACGACCGCGCCATGGCCATGCTCGAGCAATTCCGTTTGGCGGACCGTGCGGCGGATCCGGCTTCCGCGCTCTCGCACGGCCAGCAGCAGTGGCTCGAGATCGCGATGGCGCTGGCTGGCGAGCCGCGGCTTCTGCTGCTGGATGAACCGACCGGCGGCATGAGCCTCGAGGAGCGACGGGTTACCGGTGAACTGCTGCAGCCTATCAAGAAGCGCTGCTCCCTTGTCATTGTCGAGCATGATCTCGATTTCATTCGCGACATCTGCGACCGGCTGACCGTACTCGACCAGGGAAGCGTGCTGGATTCCGGTTCGGTTCAGCACATCCAGTCCAGTGCCCAGGTCCAGGAGGTCTATCTGCGCCGTGTCTAACGAGAGCGCCTATCTCGATATCCGGAATGTCGAGGCCGGCTACGGCCGAAGCCAGGTCCTGTTCGATGTCAGCATCCAGGTTCCCTGGCGCGGCGGCGTCGCCATCCTTGGCCGCAACGGCGCCGGCAAGACCACGCTGATGAAGGCGATCATCGGCGAACTGCCGCTGCTGGGAGGTTCCGTGACGCTAGACGCGCGCAGTGTCGGACAATTGCCGACTGAGCAGCGTGTTCGCCTCGGACTGGGATATGTGCCGCAGGAGCACGCGGTGTTCGGGCGGCTTTCGGTGCGGGATAACCTCGCCGTCGGCGCGCTGACCAACCGCGACAGCCAGGCCGTCAATCGCGTACTGGAGACATTCCCAAAACTCGGCCAGCGGATGGACCAGGTGGCGGGCACGCTGTCCGGCGGCGAACGCAAGATGCTCGCGATCGGCCGCGCCTTGTTGGCTAACCCGCGGGTGTTGTTGCTGGACGAGCCGACCGAGGGGGTCTGGATCGGGGTGATTGAGGAAATCACCGAACGGCTGATCCTGCTGGCCAGGGACATCGCCATCGTGATCGTGGAACAGCATCTCGACCTCGCGTTACGCGTCGCGGACCGGGCCTTGGTTCTCGACCGTGGCAGGGTCGCGATCTCGGGATCGGCGCAGGAGGTTCGTAACGATCCAAGGCTCCTGCAATATCTGGCGCCCTAGCGTCCGCTCGGTGGAGATGGCGCAAGTCGAGGGCTTCCCTCTGGCATGAATAGCGGTCATTGCCCGCCCCGGCGAAATCAGGGGATGCGAGGCATGCAGGCGGCGGCCTTGTGTGATGGCGCATTCGGCTTATTCTGGGCGTCCTCTGTTACCCGAGGAGACGCCGATGACCGCCCTGAAACCGCTGAAGATCGACATCGTCTCCGACGTGGTGTGCCCGTGGTGCTATATCGGCAAGCGGCGGATCGAGAACGCGCTGGCGCTGGTGCCTGACGTTCCCGTGGAGGTGCGGTGGCGGCCGTTCTTTCTGAACAACTGGGTGCCGCGCGAGGGCATCAGCCGCGACGAATACCTCACCGCCAAGTTCGGCTCGGTCGAAGCCTACAAGGGCATTGCCGGCCGCGTCGTCGCCGCCGCGCAGGAGGAGGGGTTGAACTACCGGCCCGAGCTCGTGAAGCGCCAGCCCAACACCATCGACTGCCACCGGCTGATCCATTGGGCCGAGGCCGAGGGCAAGTCCGGCGAGATGAAGCAGCGGCTGATGGAGTTGTACTTCCGCGACGGCGGCGATCTGACCGATGTCGACGTACTGGTGCAGGCGGCGGCAGATATCGGCCTCGATGCCGACGAGATGCGCAAGCGTCTTGCGACCGATGCGGATGTCGCGCTGGTCTCCGGCCAGGCGCAGGAAGCCGCCGAGAAGGGAATCTCGGGGGTGCCGACCTTCGTGTTCGCGCAGAAATACGCGGTGTCCGGCGCGCAGCCCGCCGAACAGCTCGCCCGCGCCATCCGCCAGGTGTCCGGCGAGATCAACGCGCAGGCGGCGGAGTAGCCGCTTCCATATCCTTCGTCGCCTCTGCGGGACGATGACGAAACCAACAACAAGAAAACCTCGGGGAGACGTCATGATCTACGAACTGCGAACCTACACCGTGAAGCCCGGCACGCTCGGCGACATGGTGAAAGCGGCGAGCACGGTGTCGCGCGACATCCGCAAGGACGATTACGGCAAGCTGGAGGGCTATTGGTCGACCGAGATCGGGCCGCTGAACCAGGTCCTGCATATGTGGAGCTACAGCGATTTCGAGACCCGGGCGCGGATGCGCGCCGAACTGGCCAAAAACCCGCGCTGGACCGGCGAGTATGTTCCGCTGATCCGTCCGCTGCTGGTCTGTCAGGAAGTCCGCCTGATGACTGCGGTTCGGCCGCCGGTCGCGCCGGCGTCATCAGGCAATTTCTATGAACTGCGCAACTACCGCGGCAAGCCCGCCGGCGGCCTGAAGCAGTGGCTCGACGCATTCACCGCGGTGCTGCCGGCGCGCGAGAAACACTCCAAGATCGTCGGCCTCTGGCAGACCGAGGCGGGTCAGCCCAACGAGGCCTGCCACATCTGGGCCTATCCCAGCCTGAATGCGCGCGCCGAGGCGCGGGCCAGCGCCCTGAAGGATCCGGTCTGGCAGGAGTTTCTCGGCAAGGCGCCGGCCTTTCTCGACGAGATGCACTCGACCATCATGCTGCCCGCGCCGCACTCGCCGTTGCAGTGAAGGCATGAGGTAGCCCCCGGGCTACAGGTCACGCGCGCTTGAGATAGTAGTTCGCGCGTTTGCCGAGCGCGATCCGCCGCAGCAGGCGGCGCATCGCCATCGAGGCGCGCAACGGCCTGATCGCCGTGGTGACCGCGCGATAGAACGCCAGCTTGAACGCGTCGCGCAGCGGCTGCCTGCCGGGCGGCGGCTGCGGCAGGCCAATGCTGCGCAGCATCGAGTTGAAGAAGTGCAGGTCGTTCAGCCGTCGCACCTCGCGCGTCTTCCAGGTGATCGCCATCGAGATCGAGAACGAGCCTGACGTGCGCACCCAGTGCGGCCATTGATACGGCACGTAGCAGCCGTCGCCCGCGAACAGGTGAAATTCGCGGCCGCGTGCTGCGAAGCTCTCGTCGTATTTGAGGTTGCGGTGCTTGGTCATCGAGCGCTCGATCTCATCGTCGGGGACGATGATGCGGTCGGCATTGTCGAAGATCGTGAAGAATTTCTCGCCGTGGAGATGAACGAAAAAATTGTCCTCGCTGTCGAGATGGAACGGCGTGGTCGAATTCGGCGAGGACACGAACACAAAGCCCTCGACCTGCTCGAAGCCGGCGTCGAGCAGGCTGTTGAAGCCGCGCGCGCGGGCGACCGACAGCAGCGCGTCCTCAAGCAGCGCCTTGTAGGGCGGCGAATTCTCGACCCGCTTGAGCACCATCCAGGCGCCGGCGGTCTCGATCCGAGTCACCACCTCGACCGGGTCAAGGTCAAGTGCGGCAATGGCGTCCGGATCCTGGCTGATCGCGACCTTGCCGGAATTGTATTCGATCAGGTCGCGCGGCAACTCGGCGGCAAGCTGCGCGATCCGTGACAGCGTCAGCAGCGGATGGCCAACGAGCTGGTGACGGATCGCAAACGGCCTGAGCGGAAAATCGCGGCGGAGCGCGTCGTGATCGGCCGTGATCAACGGCGCCGGAGCAAAATGCGTGCTCATGAGGATTGCCCCCTGTTGATGAGATGAACCAGGCGGCGCGCCGGCGCTCGGATTGCGCTGCGCAAAGCGAGCGTGGCGCGGATCATTGCGACCACCGGGTCGCGCCGCCGCAGCGGGATCAGCACATCGCCGATCGCAAGCCGCCCGCGCCAGATCGGATTGATCATGGGGTGACCGGGTTTCGCGGTGGAATCGACGGTGGCGATGGCCGGGTCGGCGCAGAAATGCCGGGTCAGCTCCAGCGTCAGCTGCACGCCGGGCGAGAACTTCGCAAAGCGCTCGTCGACGCCGAGCTTGAAGTAGAAGGCGCGGTCCTGATGCCGCAGCACCAGCGCCGCGGCCACCGGCGTCTCGCCGGCGCGCAGGGTTGCGATCTCGCACTGGCCGGTTTCCGCCAAAGCCATCACAGCGCGGCGGACGAAGGTCGCGTCGCCCTCGTGGCTCCCAAGCGCGGTGCCGCGCTGGCCTTTCCAGCCGCTCGCCTCCAGCGCCAGGAAGGTTTCGATGGCGGCGGCGATGTCGGCGGGCGCGCGCGCCATCTCGAACCGGACGGCGCCGGATTCGGCGAGGCGGTTGCGCTGGCGCCGCAGCTCCTTCAGCTTCTTGGCGCCCAGCGCCTCGCGCAGCAATTCATCGGCGTCGCCGGAGGCCTCGAGGCAGGCGCGCAGGTAAGAGTGCAGGACCACCGGCGCCATGCCGCCGTCGCGCAGCACCGTCGTGAACGCCGCCATGGCCGCGCCATCGAGCGCGGTGGCGCGGAGGATCAGCGCGTGCGCGCCGGCCCGGCGGGCCTGCTGCAGGAGGTCGGCGACCGCGTCTTCCGCCCGGTCGCGATCGAGCATCGGCGTGCCAAGCGTGCCGTAGGGGTCGGCGTTGACCAAAGCGGGCAGGGGAATCCGGTAGGCGCGCCACAACGAGATGACCGGCAGGAGACCGATAAGCCCGGCGGCGTCATCCCAGGCGCCGAGCGCCGATGCGCCGGTGCGGCCGCGCGCGGAAGCGTTCACCGCCAATTGCCAGTCCGGTAGATGATAACCGTTCGGCTCGGCGGCGCGTTCGGAGAGCGCGCGCCAGGCGGCGGCCGATACGTGGGCAAGCGGCTTCAGAGCATCGAGGGCTGGGGACCCGCGTGCCTCCGCCTCCGCGCCCGCGGCGCGACGCAGCATCGATGTCTCTGCAATGTCGGTCACTTCCCCACATCCCGGTTCGCGACTTGAAGCGGGCGGCTTGCCCCATCGTCTTTTCCGTGCGGACGCTAGCGGGAACAGGTGGAAGATATTGTTGAGGCGAAGTTCGGATTTGACCGGTCGCGTTAACGGCTCGTTCAGCCTAGCCGGGCGACCGCCCGGGCCGTCAGGCGACCTCGACGGCGGCGGCCGGAATGGCGAGGAATTTGGCTTCGAACTCGCTTGCCGGCATCGGCCGGCCAAAGAAATATCCCTGGCCCTCTTCGCAACCCATGCTGACCAGGAAGTCGGCCGTGGCTCGGTTTTCGATGCCTTCGGCGATGACGGACAGGCCCAGTTGTTTGCTGAGCCCGATGGTCGAACTGACGATCGCGGCGTCGTCGGGACTAGCCAGCAGCCCGAGCACGAAGGAACTGTCGATCTTCAGCCCATTGAGCGGGAATTTCTTCAGATAGCTGAGGCTGGCAAAGCCGGTGCCGAAATCATCGAACACGATACGGACGCCGAGGTCCTGAATCTGCAGGAACGTCCTCAGCGCGCCCAGTTCGTCGTGCAACAGGATGTCCTCGGTGATCTCGAGTTCGAGGCTGGTCGGACTTAAGCCGGTGCGCGCAAGCGCCTGCGCGACCGAGCAGGCAAGGTCGCCGGTCCGGAACTGCGAGGGCGAAAGGTTGACGCCGATGCGAAGCTTTTGTCCGGCACGTTCCCAGGCGGCCGCCTTGGCGCAGGCAGTTTCGAGAACCCAGTCGGCAATCCGCTCGGAAGTCGCCGAGGTGTTGACGACCGGCATGAATTCGCCGGGCGAGACCAGGCCCCGCAGCGGGTGACGCCAGCGGATCAGGGCTTCGGCGCCGATCAGGCGGCCGTCGGCCAGGTGCAGTTGTGGCTGATAGAACAGTTCGAACTCGTTACGCTCCACGGCCAGCGCCAGTTCCAGTTCCAGCGTCAGGCGGGTTTCGATCTCGCGGCGGATCGAATCCTCGAACAGCACGTGACCGCCGCGCCTGGTTGCCTTGGCGCGGCTCAGTGCCATATGGGAATTGCTCAGGAGTCCTTCGGCGGCACGGCCGTCGGCGGGGAAGACGGCGGCGCCGATGCTGACCCTGACGCGATGCTGGCGGTTGCCGGCCAGCAGCGGCGCGTCGAAGCCGGCGCCGATCTGCTCGGCAAAGCGGCTGACGTTGTTGCCGATATCGTCCGTGCGAACCGCGATCGCGAACTCGTCGCCGCTCAATCTCGCGACGATGCCCGCAGCTGGAGCTGCCGCGGTCAGTCGCTCCGAAATGGCGCGGAGCACCAGATCGCCGCTGGCGTGACCGAGCATGTCGTTGATCCGCTGGAAGCCGTCGAGGCCGATCACAAGCAGCGCCACCTTGCCTTCGTCGGTCTCGGCGCGGGAAATCATCGCAGCCAGTCCGCTGTGAAGCGTGTCGCGGTTGATGAGCCCCGTCAGAGTGTCGTGTTCCGCCAGGTATCGAATTCGCTCGGCCTCGCGCTTGCGCGCCGAGATGTCGCGAAGGATCGCCCCGAACTGAAATCCGTCGGTGCCCTGCCAGCGGGAGAAGCTGGCCTCGACCGGGAACACCTTGCCATTGCTGCGGCGGCCGGCGAATTCGACAACCGTTCCGGCGGCGAGCTGCGCGGCGTTGCTGATCGAGAAGGGGCTGGTTGCGCCGGTTTCGTCGCGGGCGCAGATCGCATCGAACGGTCGGCCAATCATCTCCGCGGGCTGGTAGTCGAAGATCGCCGTCGCGCCGGGATTCCAGACCGTGATCAGATAGTTGGAATCGGTGCAGATCAGGCCGTCGCCCATCGACATCGCCACGCGCTGAAAGCGGCTCTCGGCGACCCGGCCGAGCAAATCGCGAACGTCGATTTCGTCGAGCGCGATGGAGGCGATGTAGACGACAATGGCAATGTGAAACAGCGATGTGTCGAGAATGAGCGGAAATTTCGCCTGCAGCAGGAAGGCGACGGCTTCGATGGCAACCGCCATGGCAGCGAGCAACGCCACTCTCTTGCCGGCGGCGAGGCGGCGCCATGTGACCAGCATGACCAGGGCGAGCAGGGCAAGGCCAGCCAGCGTGACGATGCTCGAACTCCATTGCAGGGCGCGGCCCTGCATCAGCGATTCAGCGGCAAGGGTCTGCAGCACGGGACCGGAAACGATCGCGCCATTCGGTACGCTGAAGCGGTCGCCCAGTTCGAGCGCCGTACCGCCGACAATGACCTTCTTGCCGCGCAGTTCCTGCAAGGTCGCTTCGTCGCCGCGCAACACGTCCACATAGGACACTTTCGGGATTCCGGACGTGCGGATGCTGAAATCAATCAGAAAGGGGGCGCGCGTTTCGGCGTATTGTCCGGCGAGCACCGCCGCCATCGCGGGCACGAACTCGCCGTTCAGCTTCTCGCCGAACGGGTAACGGCGAACGAGGCCGTCCGGCCCGACTTCGACGTTGACGAGCGCGGGCCACGAATGCTCGGCAAACATCTGCAGCGGGCGATTGACGTGAAGGGCAGCCCGGTCGGTACGGGGCTGCTGGAAGGAGGGCAGCACGACCGATCCGCCGGCGCCCTCCAGCGCTTCCGCGAAGTTGCGGTCAGACGCCGCGTCCGACGGCGTGGAGAAGTCGACATCCAGCGCGATCTCCTGCACGTCGGCTTTTTGAAGCTGCCGGATCAACTCGGCGTGGAGCATGCGGGGCCAGGGCCAGACGCCGATCCTGTCGATCGACGGCGCGTCGATCGCGATCACCACGATATCGCCGCTGGCCTGGCGCGACTGCCAGGCGAACCGCAGGTCGGTCAATGCATGACGGAGCCCGCCGTGCCAACCGCCCAGCAAGACGATTGCCAACGCAATCACGACAAAGAAGTGCGGCCGATATTGTCTCACGTGATCACCATTCTGGTGTTTTGCGTTTTGGTCGTCGTCAGGTGCACCAGCCAACGGCCTCGTGCGTGGAAGTTTGCGCTAACGGTTCTTGTAATGGCCGTAGGCGTTTGCATTGCCGCGGCCATTGCCGTTGGCGCCGCTTCCATTTCCGTTATTTCCATTGCCGTTGCCATTGCCGTTTCCGCCGCCGTTAGAGCCGCTGACGGCCGCGACCGTGCTGCTGACGCCCGAAGCTGCCGCGCCGGTCGCAGCTGATGCCGCGCCCGCTACCGCGTTGCCCTGGCCACTGTTGGCCGAGGCCATATTGGCTCCGGAACCTGACCCGGCCCAGATCGTGTCCCTGCGCGCGGCATTTCGCGTGCCGCCATGGGCAGCCGACGTGTCACGGGCAAGGCCCTGCGTGGCGCGGTGGACGTTCAAACGGACTTCACCGATCGACGAAGAGATGCGGGTCACGCCCTGTCTCGCGGCGTGTGGGGCCGCATGCGGCTTCTGTCCATTTGCAGCATGGCGCGCTGCGGAGAGGCCTGCGCGAACCCGTTCAATGGTGGGCGCGCGCGGCGTGCCTTGCTCGATCGGGCTGAACCTGCCGGATCCGCTTAGCGACAGACCGGCCTTGCCGTTGGCGAAGGTCGTCGCGTGCTGGCCCGCCATCACTTGCGCAATCTGGCCTGACTTGAAATCGGAAACCTGGACCTGACCGCGGATCACGGCGACGCTGGTGCTGCCGGCGTTGATGGTGACGCGAAACTGCGTACCCTTCACCACGGCGGCGAGATAGGGCGTCTCGACCTCGAAATGCCGGACATTGCGCTTTTCCACCTCAAGCAGGATCGAACCTGCCTGCTGGACGATCGTCGTGGACAGGCCTTCGTTCTTCTGCGCGGGCACGCCGACCACCGAGTTGGGCGCGATCAGGATCGTTTCCTCGCCCCGCCGCAGCAGAACGCGCCCAGTGCGGCCGGTGCGAACGGTGTCGCCCGGCTTCAATACATCTTCCTGCTTGAGCGACGCCTGTTGCACGCCGCTGCCGGTGAGCCAGACCTCGCCCGAGGATTTGCTGACCGCCCAGTCGTCGCCATCGGCGGCGAGGGCGCTGGGAGGCGCCGCCAGAATGAACGCCGCCGCGACCAGCCTTGAGGCTCGATGTAATGCACGCATGAAACTCTCTGAATTGCCGCCTTGTTCAGCAGGCTATCGGAAATGTTTCAACATTGAGTGAGCGCAAGCCGCGCTCTGCGGCTAGGCGCATTAACCAAACGTTGACCATAAAATTCTATTAGAAATCATATGGCTAGGGGTTCCACCAGTGCACGGCCGCCCGCGTTCGTAGATTCACGGAGACGCGCCGGTCCGGCTGTAGCCGGGCACCGGTCGGCGGGGGCCTGTTTCGTTTTCTGGGCGCTCGTGTCCTGTTGGCCGGCGCAAGCGCAGCAGGCGACCCAGCCAGGTTACGATCCGAGGCAAACGGAAAAGCGCTTCGAGGACCAGCAATCGGTCCAAGCACCCGACGGGCGGCCCCGAGTGCCGCTGCCCCGACTCTCCCGGCCAGAGGGGCAAGGCGATTCCCGACCGCTGTTCGTGCTGCGGCGCGTTGCCATCGCCGGCGCTATCGCGATACCGCAGGACAGGCTGGTTGCGGCGTATCGATCCTACATCGGGCGAAAAATATCGCAGGCCGACATGGCCGCCATCGCCGCGGCGGTCAGCGACGTCTATCGCGCCGCCGGATTTCATCTCAGCCGGGCGATAGTGCTGCCGCAGGACGTTCAGAACGGCCGCCTTCAGCTCCAGGTCGTCGAAGGCAGCATCACGGAAGTGGCGCTGAAAGGCGAGGGCGCCGAACAATTCGGCGTTCGCCCGATGCTCGATGCCGTGCTGGCCGAGCGGCCTTCACGGCTTGCGACCCTTGAACGCCAGCTGCTCCTGATCAACAGCCGGCCCGGCGTGCGCATCGAGGACACTGCGCTCGAGGAAATCGGCGCCGCCAGCGGCCATTTCCGACTGATCGTTTCGCTGAAGACCTGGCATTTCTTCACCTCGTTCGGCATCGACAATTTGGGATCGTCCTCGGTCGGGCCGTGGCTGAGCTACGCCACGGCGGCGTTCAACTCCTATCTCGCACCGGGCGACTCGCTGGTCGTGAATCTTTCGACCACGCCCGGCGATCCGCGCCAGCTTGTGTTCGGCCGCATGTCCTACGAGGTTCCCATTGGCACCGATGGCGCCCGCATCGGCGCGTCGGGCTTCTACAGCGAAGTCCGGCCCGGCGACTGGCGACGCCTCTATAGCGACACCATCAAGACCGAATCGTTCGAAATCCACGGCAGCATTGTTGCCTTGCAATCGCAAAAATCCACACTCACGCTCGCCGCGGCCGCCGGATTCACCAATGCCTCCGAGAGCGACATTTTCGGCCCGGTCTACGCCGATCAGATCCGCACCCTCAGCCTGACGTCGGACTATCGGCTGCGGGACAATTTCGGCGGCAACAACTATCTGACGGTGAACTACCGCCAGGGTATCGACATTCTCGGCGCCTCGCACCGGGACGACGACTATTTGTCGCGCGACGGGGCATCCGGAAGATTCTCGGCGCTGAACTTCTGGTTTACGCGCTACCAGACGTTGTCCGATACATGGTCGGTGAAAATTGCGGGGGCGGGTCAGGCGGCGTCCGGTCCGCTGTTCACCTCGCAGCAATTCTATCTCGGCGGCATCGCATTCGGGCGCGGCTACGGCAGCGCCGAGATCAGCGGCGACAATGGTGTTGCAGGCTCGGTCGAATTGCGCTTCGACCAGAAGACCAGTTCCCAGTACCTGAGCGGCTATCAGCTCTACGGCTTCGTCGACAGCGGTGTGGCCTGGAATTCGGGCTATCGCCTGAGCGACGGCCTTTCGCTTACCTCCGCCGGCGGCGGTGTTCGCTTCTTCCTGACCGAGGGCCTGCAAGCCGACATCGGCGCGGCGGCGCCGCTCAGCTATCGCGCACCGGACAATCCCGGCCGCGGGGCGCGGGTGCTGTTCTCGCTGACGAGCGCGCTGAAACTTTGCCCGGCCCGGCCGCAAACCCGCTGCTTGTGAATTCCGGCAAAACACCCCGCCGCGGCAATCGCCAGCCAGCCCGAACCGGGCATAATGCGCGGAAGCCACCTGAGGATTGTGATTTCCGTCACCCAGCCGGACCTCGGCCTGTGACATAATCGTCGTTAAACTGAGCCGAAGTCCCGCCACCATGGCGCGGCCGGCTTGAACCTTTGGCTTCGGGGCCCTGACCAATCCGTAGCCTGCATTGCCTGGAGGGGCACCATGTTCCGTCACGCGCTGCTCAAGTTGATGATTCCCGCTGCGCTGCTGGCCGGCGCGCAGTCCGCGTTCGCGGAAAATCGCCTCGCGCTGGTGATCGGCCAGTCTGCCTACCGCGCGGTGCCGGCGCTGCCCAATCCGGTCAATGACGCCAGGGCGGTCACGCAATTGCTGACCGATTCCGGCTTCGAGGTTTCGACGGCGTCCGACCTGTCGCAAACCCAGATGCGGCAGACGGTCAGCGAGTTCGCCGGCAAGGTGGCGGCCAAGGGCGCCGACACCGTCGCGCTGGTGTTCTATGCCGGCCACGGCCTGCAGATCGACGGCGAGAACTTCCTGGTGCCGATCGACATCGATCCGAAGCGCGAGGCCGACATCCCGATCCAGGCGGTGCGGCTCAACGACATCCTCAACACCCTGAACTCGGTGCCGAGCCGGATGCGGATCCTGATGCTCGACGCCTGCCGCAACAACCCGTTCCCCGAGATCAGCAAGACCGCCGGCGGCGGGCTTGCCATCGTCGACGCCAAGGTCGGCGCACCCGGCACCTTCCTGTCGTTCTCGACCTCGCCGGGCGCGGTGGCGGAAGACGGCAGCGGCGCCAACAGCCCGTACACGACCGCACTGCTGGCGGCCGGCAAGGAGCGGGGGATTCCGATCGAGGAAACCTTCAAGCGGGTGCGCCTTGCGGTCAACAAGGTGACCGAGGGGCGGCAGACGCCGTGGGACAGTTCGTCGCTGGTCGAGGATTTCAGGTTCTCCGGCGCCTCGGTGCCCGGGCCGAAGCCCGCCGTGGTCAAGAAGACGGTCGCGGAATGGACCCGCGACCTCCGGGGCAATCCGGTCGAGGCGGCCAACGAACTGATCGTGGCCGACGGCACCGACGAGGCCTATGAGGCCTTTGCCGGCCTCTACGCGCAGACCCAGCTCGGCAAGCTGGCGCGCGACTGGCTCGACCGACACATCCGCATGGTGGCGTGGAACAACGCGGTGATCCTCAACACCGCGGCCGGCTATCGCGCGTTTCTCGCCAGATTCCCCAACAGCGACCTGACGGCGACCGCGCGCAAGCTGGAAGAGCGGCTGCGCAACCGTCCCGACTTCGCGCCGCCGGTCGTCGCCGGCGCCGGCGCCGTGCCGCAGAACGTCGCGCTGGCCGCGCCGACATGTCCCTGCAACGGGCAGCCGTCGCCGTCGCCTGTGAAAAGGGTCAATACGCCGACCAAGCGCGTCGAGCCGGAGCCGCCCAAGCGCGTCGACCGCAAGCCGCCGCGCCGCCCGCCGCCGGATGATGACGTCGTGATCGTCCGCCGTCCGCCGCCCCCGGTCTACGAGCCCGCCGGCCCGCCGGTCAGCATCGGCATCGGCATTGGAATTGGCGGCTTTGGCGGCGGCCAGCGTGGCGGCGGCAACGACGGTGGCGGTTATGGCCGCCGCGCATACTGAGCCGGCGGTAACGGCGCTATCGATCCTGTGGTGGGCGCTGCAATTGCGCACAAGGCGGGCGATGACGACGGAATATGCGTTCGCGATCTCGCGGCATGACAAGTGGGTTCTGCCAATCCCTCATGGTGAGGAGCGCGTCTTCGCGCGTCTGGAACCATGAGGGTTGAAAAGAAGCGTCGGCTCAGCGCCGTCATTCCGGGGCAGCCCGCAGGGCTGAACCCGGAATCCATTCAACCCAGAAACAGCAGCGAGAAGGTTTGCGACCAGCGCCGAACGCGCTGCGCGGTCGCCGATCAGGACGGCAGCATCGCAAACGCGCTGGAGACCATCGCCACCGGCCGGTTGCCGGCGGCCGAAAGCAGCGTGACGCGGCCGAAGCTCATGGTGCGGCCGAGCCGCACCACCCGCGCGTCGGCCAGCACGTCGGCGGCGGTGACCGCGCGCATGAAATGGGTGGTCTGGTCGACCGTCGTCATCGGCCGGTAGCCGCGGTTGGCGGCGAGGTTGGCGATCACCATCGCGGTGTCGGCAAAGGCCATCAGCGCCTGGCCGCAGACCGTGCCGCCGTTGCGGCACAGCCGCTCCGAGAACGGCAGGCGCAGGATCGCGCCGGGCTGCCAGTCGGGCGCGCCTTCGGGGGCGGCGAAATCAAGGCGCTCGATCGAAAGGTTGAGATCCTGCACCCAGGGCGCAAACACCTCGCCAAGCACGCGGTTTGCTTCCGCGACGCCGAATTCCGCGGCCTGTGGCGGCTGTTGCATGACGGCTGTTCCTCGCCCGTGGTTGCTGCCGGCGTAGTGTAGGGCGACAAATGCTGCGGCTCCAGCCCAACGCGTCGCCACAATCCTGAGCGAGGGGACAGCAAGAGCCGCAGGCCGGCTTGGCGGCGCGGTCGCGCCGGTGGTATCCTTTCCGGGAACGCAAGGTCGGGCGTCCACGGGAGAGCATGATGAGAATGTTGAGCGCGGTCGCGGCAATGGTGTGGTTGACGGCGGCCGCCTCGGCGCAGACCCCAAACGTCAATCTGATCCCCGAGTTGCAGTCCAAATCGCCGGAGGAAAAGGAGCAGGAAGCGATCCGGGAACGCGCCTACAAGGATTCCTTGCGCAAGATTCCCGACGCCAAGGGGGCCTCCGACCCCTGGGGCAATGTGCGCGGCGCGGATGCGCCCAAGGCTGTCGCACCCAAGGCTGTCGCACCCAAGGCTGTCGCGCCCAAGGCTGACGCGTCCGCCAGGCCAAAGCCCAAGACCCAGGACAAGACCGGGAGCGCCAGCCAGTAGTGAGGCCAACCACGGCTGGAACTGGCTTGCCGCCGGCACTATGTTCAATCGGTCGTCATGTGTCTGGAGTTGCGACATGGTCCTGCGTCCACGCGATCTCGCCAGCCGGATGGCCGGCCGAGGCCGGCGGAACGACGGCTATCTGCGCGAGACGTTCACGCTGCCGCGCGACGAGGCGCGGGCGAGGGCGCGCGACTTCCTCGATCGCTTTCCCAAGGCGGCCTATATGAGCGCGGTGGAAAGCTGGCGCGAACTGCCCGGCGGCGACATCGAATTCACCATGCGGCGGCTCGCCAGCGCGGATTAGTTAATCCTACTGCTTCAAAATTGCTCGACCTCATCCTGAGGAGCCCGCGAGAAGCGGGCGTCTCGAAGGATGTAGGCCGCAAAGCATCGTCCGGAAACGCGCTTGCGCTAGCGTGTAATCAGCCCCCGGCTGATGTCAACTTTGGAATTGCTCAAGGTATAGCTTTGCATGACCTTGTTGCGGTCGAAGCGGCCACAAATTTGCCTGACAGCATATTCCGTGATGCTGACCGGCCCCCATGAAGTGGCCCGATTGGAATGTTAGTTTAGCGACTGCATTTTGACTATCTGCTTTGGCGCCGGCCAGACGAAGGCTTCGGGAGCCGGCGGTCGATACCCCAGCGATTGATCAAGGGCGGCGTGGCTCAACGGACTTTCATGCAGAGTTCGGCAAGATCGGTGTCGAAGCCACCGACAAGGGTTCTCGGAGAGCGCTTTTTATATGGCTCGCTGGTCCTGGCGAAGGCATAGAGCGCTTCCTGCGCCGCCTCCGTCAGCGCGATATAGCGGTCGAGGTGCGGCGATTTCGCATCTTCCTTGAACTTGTTCAACTGCTCGGCAACCTCATCGGTCGGATCAGCGTTTTCGTAGAGCTTATCATCACCACTGTACGGTGCCGGGAACGGCCGCGCGAACGTGATCCTTCGGGTCACAGTATAAAGCTGCAAATTTTCGACCACAAAGTTGGCGGCAATGGCGGCGTCCATGGGAGCAGCCAGCGCCGTGTATTGCTGGACCAACGGATTGCTCTTGAGCTGCTCGCGCTCGTCGACCGCGGCGGCGCCGATCTTCGCGGCCAGCGCTCTACGGAACGCCGCGCGATCGATGGTCGCGGCGGTGAGCTCTACTATCTGGGTGCCGCGCCGCTGCAGGATCGCCACGACGCGCGTCTCCAACGGGACCTGCAGGGCGCTCGCCTGCGGGCACGAGGGCGCGGCGCTCGCCCGGATGGCCTCAACAATGTGGCCGGTAAGTAATTTGCCGTAAGGCTCGGCGAATGCGGCCTTTACCAGATCGGCGGCAGGATATTCGATGAATTCCAGCGGCAGAAGCTGGGCGGTGGCGGATTGGATTCCGGTGAGACCGATCGCGGCGGCGAGAAAAAAACCGCGGACAAATTTTTGCATCTTCCCTCGTTGCTTGTCTCGTGCGGCGGCTCGCCAGCGTGTTACCGGGCGAGCCGTTCCCGAAGCTCGAAAGCGCAGCGCCGCCGAAGCGGAATATGCTCGCTTGGCGGCGCCGGCCTAATCCCCGAGTGACGCAATGTCCCAGGCTAGGATTGGTCGGGGCGGAAGCAAAAAGGTTCAACGCCGACGCCGACAGGCGCGGCGAACATCGGGCGTGTGGCGGTGCGAGCTACCGCTGCGGCTGCTCGACGTCCGGAGCCCGCGGGCTGGCGTCCGGCGCGGCCTGGCTTCGGGCCGACAGGTCGGCGGCCTTGTCGAGCAGGCGCGCCGCGACCTGCGGATCCGTCGTCGTCCTCGCGAAGTTGACAAGAGTTACTGCCTGTTCGTTGAGGAATTTTCTGCCGGGCACGATCGAGTTCCCTGTTTGATAGTCTGGTCCCGTTGCGTTGACGCCGCAGCGCCGAATCCGTTCCGGCGAAAAGGCGCGTGAACCCCGGCCAAAACAAAGTTCACTTCTGCTCCGAACGAATACCCGCTGCGGGCGTCGTCAGAGTGACCGGACACGGGAGACGTGCAATGGAACATCAACAGCTCGACACCATCCTCGTGGTGGAAGACGATCGCGAAATTCAGGCGCTGATCCGGGATGCGCTCGGCGAAAGCGGTTTCAAGCCGGCGGTGGCCGCCTCGGGCGAGGAAGCGCTGGACCTGTTGAAAGCCAACAAGGGCCGGTACTGCGCGCTCGTCGCCGACATCGTGCTTCCGGGCCGCATGAGCGGCTGGGAAGTCGCGACCATGGCGCGGGAGATCGATCCTGAATTTCCCGTTCTGTATGTGACCGGTGCCCACGCCCACCAGTGGAAGCTGCGGGGGGTTGCCAACAGCGGCATCCTGACCAAGCCGTTCGCAACGCAGGAGCTGGTGAGCGCGGTTTCAAGGCTGCTCGCCGCGGCGCATTGATGAAGCCACGCAAGTCTTGGCTCCGCCTGACATGTCGGCGTCATGCGGCCTTAAAACTGGTCTGTTCCTATGGCGTGGCCGGCTGCCGCCTGCTGTTTGTAACGCGTCAGCGGCATTGCAAGCGGCTGGCAGGGGCCGCCCGATTGTGCCGGCGGGCGGCCCCGCTTTGATCGCAGGTCAACCCGCTGCCACGACCGCCGCCGGAGCCGGCCTCACGCCGGGGGCGAGCCGGTATTGAGCAGATTGGAAAGTGCCGTGACGAGCTGGGCCGGCGCGAACGGCTTCTGCAGAAGGATGCTGTTGGGAACGCCTTGCGCCGACCATTCATCCGCGGCTGCGCCGGTTATGTAGATCACGGGACATCCCGGCGTGGCTTCCCTGATTTGCCTGGCGACGTCCCAGCCGCTCATCCTGCCCTTCAGGTTGACGTCGGTGACAAGCGCGGCATAGTTTTTTTGCCCGCCCATGAACAAAGTCAGCGCTTCTTCGCCTGAAGCAAGAATTTCGGCGGCAAAACCGCCGTCAGCCAACGCGTCCTCGATCAAGGCCTGCACCGCGTCCTCATCCTCCACGATCAGGATGACCGGTAGTTGCTCCATTGATGGCTCCCCCATGGCGCCGTGGCGTTGCAAGACCCAATGCGCGGGCCCGGCAGGGGTTCCGCAGCAATGTACAAAAGTATACTCAGCGATACGGATTCGCCGCATAAACAGGCCGTTACCAGGCAACTGACATATCCCGCTTGGACATGTAGAACGGACCGGGTTATGGTAATTCTGCACTAGCGGAAACCGGGCGAACAAAACATGGCTCAGAGACCGAGCCGCGCATTTCAGAGGCGGTTCCCGACCGAGGACGCCTGCCTGGCGCACCTGATGCGGATCCGGTCCGGCCGGCGCTTCACCTGCTTCAAGTGCCGGAAAGCGGCGACCTATTACCGGATCAAGGCGCGCCGCGCGTTCGAATGCGAGCATTGCGGCCATCAGGTCTATCCCACCGCCGGCACCCCGTTCGAAAAGACCCGCACCGGCCTGCGCGACTGGTTCCACGTCTTGTCCCTGTTCTGCGAGAGGCCGAACGGCGTGACCGCCAGGGAAGTGCAGCGCCAGCTCGGCGTGACCTACAAGACCGCGTGGCGCATGTGCCGTTTGATCCGGCTGCACATGGCCCGGGTTGACGGCGATCAGCCGGGTGCGGATTCGAGCTTCGATCAGGCGCTGGCAGCTTTGCCTGCGCATGTTCGCGTCGCGTCCGTGCCGGCTGAAGCGCCTGCGGTGATGTTCGAACTTGCTGCGCGGCCCTCGCCAAAGGCGCCGATTGAATGACTACCGCCACAAAGGCTGATCGAAGCCGGTAACGGCCTGTTCGGCGCTTTCCTTGGAAGTAAATTAGAAGAACATATTGCGAACAGAGAACAAACGTGGTACGATAGTTTTGTACCGATTGCCGCCCTCACCAGAGCCGTCGCCCGTTTGTCCCGCTAGCGAATCCCCGCCATAAGGAGCACCACCTATGTCCGCCACTGCCCTGCGTATCGTCGAAGGATCCTCCATGGACAAGACCAAGGCCCTGTCCGCCGCGCTCTCCCAGATCGAGCGCCAGTTCGGCAAGGGCTCGGTGATGAAGCT